>Ga0272440_1000140_pt1 | contig 59893 bp, 92 predicted proteins | sample SSMMMBAug17_FD_192440 | JGI IMG/M metagenome (GOLD analysis project Ga0272440, IMG submission 192440) | Marine sediment archaeal communities from Little Sippewissett salt marsh, Falmouth, MA, United States - SSM-MMB-Aug17 | ecosystem: Environmental > Aquatic > Marine > Wetlands > Sediment ... | reverse complement strand
CGCCTTGGGCGGAGACGGTAGTCCCAACGAGGCCGGTCGTTCTGGTCCCACGGGTCAACTGCTTCACGTTCTGGCTCATGTACCAATCCAAGCCAAGAGCGCGACCCATTTTGCCGTTCATGTACTGTTTGCCAATTTCCGTGGAGTTGTTGAACAACGCCTTCAGCCCGTCAATGGTAGCAGCTTCAGCAGCGGGGTTCACAACAGCGATACGAGGATTAATTGGAGCAACAGACTCGTTTAGCTTCTGGTGAGCGCCCATCCATGTATTAACAGTAGACGGGGCGGTACCAGCTGTTCCGACCAGGTTGTAAGTAGCCTCAACAGCTTTACCATAACAGTAGTGGTCAATCTTGGAAGCCAGAACGGACATGGCCGGTTGAATGAACCGACGAGAAAACTCATTGATGTCAAGAGCCAACTCAGCGTCGGAAAAGTTCATGTCAACACCACGAATTGTGCCGATCACCAACGAAACGCTGGATTCGCTCTGGTCCTGAGCGTTAATACCCCAGGTTTCACGAACGGTGTATTGGTTGGGCAGACGGATACGCAGGGTGGACCCACGTTTCTGACCACCGAACTCGGTTTCTTTGTCATGTTGTTTGTCAATATTTCCGACAAACGCCAGGTTGTTATGCAACACGCGGAGGCTTTCCGCGGTAATTGCAGACGGTCCTAAAAGAGTACTAGACATTTTTCCTATTCCTTATATCTTCCCCTCGTTCCGCAACCTGATCCACTCATTTGGGTTTTCCGCAAGCAACTTGTCAGGATCGAAAGTGCTTGAAGATTTCCCCTTGACCGGGCTAATCGGCGGGGGAGCATTTGTAGTTTTTTTATTTGACAATCTTGCTTCAATTTTTCCAAGGGCAATCGCTTTTTTCAGCGGAGACAGCTTTGCGATTTTTGCGGCCTCTGTTGGATTTTTCCCAAGGTGGTATGCGATATCTTCGGGAGCGTCGGTTTCAAAAAGAGCTTGCGCCATTTCGTTGCTCATCACATCGCCGGGCAAAGAAAAAACAACCTGTTCGTAATCCTTGTATTTTTCTTTCCCGCTTTTATTGGTGTTCGCCACCTTTTCAGCAAACTCGGCCTCTTGCTGTTGACGAGTTTTTGTTTCGTTCTCCTTGGCCCGAAGTTCTTTGGCTTTGACATCACGCTGCTCAAGCTTCCAATCTGTCAGCGCATCATAAAAATCTTCGTCAGTCTCAAAGTCTTCAAGCTTTGGTCTTCCCTCTGTTTTCAGCCGTTCGGACTTTACCTTTTCCAGTTCTTCAGCCAGCCTTATTTTTTCCTCGGCTAACTCTTGGGCCTTTGCTAATGCGGCCTCTTTGTCGCGCCTTTCCTGCTCGCGCTGGTAGGTAATCTTGTCGAACCGCTTTTTAAACCAAGGGGGTTCCTCGTCTTCCTCCGCTTTTGGTGCCTGATCTTCATCAGTAATTTCTTCTTCATCTGCCTGAGTTTCCTCAGTAAATTCTTCCTCGACTTCTTCCGCCATTGCGTTTTCAGTCTCCATCGGTTCCTCCTATGCCTGCATAAAGCAGTGAAAGTGTGCCTGGTTTTACCCAGTTTTATGTGGTGTCTGGATGTCAATAAATTTCTTGGTGTTATCCAGATCCTTGCCCTTCAGTTCTAAACCCTTTCCTTGTAGTTCAAGAAGTGTCTTGTCGTAATCAAGCTTCTTTTCTTCAAGACCGATTTGTTTAATCTGAAAATCTATTTTTTTTGCCTCAACCTCCAACGCAAGCTTGTCAACCTCGGCTTTAATTCTTGCTTGTTCCTCCGGGTTCGGTTGGGGTTGAGCTATCTCTTTTAATTCGTCTCCCAATCCTTCAGCACCCGGCCAATCAAGATTTTTGGCTATTTTTGGTATCAAAACAGGAGCAGCGTATGGTGCCGTTTGAGCAAGTTTTGTCATACCATCAGCGGCCTCAATTCTCTTGGTAAGATAATTCGGACCAACATCAAAGGTGATGTCATACCTTCCCACCGAAATATCATTAACGATCTCACCGGTAACAGGGTCTTCGTAGTTAATCTGGAGCCAACCAACAGCACCGTCTTCGTTTAAAAGCCTGACAACCCGCTGTGTGTCGTAAATTTTGGGAATTAAATCGACAAGAATTTGAGCGGTGTATTTAATCGCCCTTGCCTGGTTATCTATAAAAACGTAAGTTGCTACGTTGCCCTGTTGCTGTCTTGCGGCAATCGCCCTGCCAGAAGTTTCGTTGCCGCTTGCACCAAGGGATGCGTCAAAGATTCCCGTGGTAGACTTAATATCGTCAGACGAAACCATTGCCTCACGGTATGCACCCGTATTCGGAATTGACGGGGCTGACGGCTGTGGCCTACCCAGACCAACTTCGTTGAACAAACGATAAGCTTGTGGCTTTCTATGAGCTTCCTGCCATTGTCGTTCGTGACCTTCAATTTCCTCTGGAGTGACGTGGTATGGCTGTTTTGGAGCCATTGCCAATGTTTCCACTGTGTTAGATCGCGACCAGTTGTAAAGTCGTTGAGCATCAATGGCGTGTCTTACGGTAGAGCGAAATACCCTTTTCCCTTGAATCCAAACTTCCTCGCCACTGCAACAAATAATCGGTATGTATTTACCGGGCCATTCGTTTGGCCCTTCAAGAATTTCCTGCCCGTTCATCTTGCACCACATGACCTTTTCGTACTTAACCTTGCGGCTGCGCTTAAATTCTTGTGGTTCAGACAGGTTGTCTCCGCTAACGGTTTTGGCAATCCTTGCACCAATCTCATGGTCTTCAACAAATTGCTCAACAATTTTAGGGTTTTCTATCTCTACTGTTTTCCCGTTGGCTAAAAGAAAAACTTCTTTCTCTGCCTTTACTTTGTAAAAATATTCGGCAACCCTAACGGTATTGTCAGCAAACCAACCGGATTCTTCCTCTCCCTTGCTTGACTCAAAGCTGGCAAGTTGGGCTTTCGGGAATTCTTCTTTAAATTTGTCTTCGTGCATGACATCAACGATGAAGGCGTATTTTGCATCGGAGTAATCGGAACGAATGGATGATTGGTCATAATAAACTGAGTTTGGGTTGACTATTCGTTCTATGCGAATGTCCTGGTCAAATGTCGTGTCGTCAGAATAATCGGTTACAACACGCCAATAACCATAACCGCCACGGACAGCGTTCTCGTAACCAGCGTCATACGCCGATTCTGCGTCACTGATGTTCTCGATGTTTCTAATCAGCGCCGTATAAACCTCGGCAATCGCAAAATCACCGTTTTGGTCAACGGGTCTTACTTTAATTCTTGGACGGTTCTTTCTTGCCTCGCCCGTGATTTGTTTAACTGCGCCTGCCACTTTATTAATAACAATGCAGGGGCGGCCTATCCGTTCAGACTTGTCTTCGTCTGTCCATTGTTCGCCATTTTCAAAAGCGGTGTCCCTGTCGAACAGTTCACGATTCTCCTGCTCGGCAGACTCAGAGTCTTTAAACCTCAACCTTGCCTTCTTTAAAAGTTCGTCTTTTTCTTTTTTCACAAGCTCATCCATCCTGAAGGCTGCGGTGGCGGCATCTCAATCCGTTGCGGACGAGAAGGACCGAATATTTTTGTTGCCGGGTACTGAAGGGCGTCATGCACATCGCAATACTTATCCTTGTGACTTCCAGATATAGTGTCCTTGAAAACACCGGAATGACCAATCTCAGGATACCCGTACCCACCCAAGAAACCTGAAAGCAGCAACGAGCACTCTGTTGGGTCCATCAAGAACCCACCCCGCCTGTTAAGGCGATTAGCAACAGACTCCCTGCGAATCTTGAACGTCTGTATGCCGGGACGAATGTTTATGCCACAATGCTTCCTTACATAGTCAGCGGGAGTTTGTTTGGTTGCGTCCCGCGTTTTGTTTCCAGCAGGGTCGCCAATATCAGTATAGGTTGTGTCCGGTGGAAGATTTTGGGCGCACCAAATTTTCACAAGATCCCCGAAATCCTCAATGCCAAGGTCTTCTTCCCAAAACTCTTTGAACACAAGCCATTGATTTCCCATCAAATATGTGGCCACACACGCCGGGTGAAGTCCTGTGTGGTCCCATCCTCTAATGACTGTTGTATGTCCGTTCTCAATCCCCTTTGTAACAATGGGAAGCAGCGGAACCTTGGAAACATGGGTTTCTCTGTCGAACTCTGGATAAACCGCCTTGCCCGTAAACGCTGGGTCCCAAGAACACATATATTCCTGGTTGAACAGGGCAAGACCTCTTGAAACGCCGTATTGAGAAATGTACTCCCGTTTTTCAGTTTCAAGCTGTTTCTCTGTAAAAACCCCCGTTTTGTCGGCAGTAAGCAGTTCAGCGAACCAATCTTTTTCTTTCAGGGCAAACTCATAGGTGGTTTTGCCATGATTCGGACCACGCGGCGTATAAACAAACAACGCCCACCCACCGTTTTCTGCCAAAATCGGCCTGAGATATGCCCAAGCGTCAGGATTTGACAGGGGCCACTCTGAAAACACAACTCCGGCAGGGGGGGAACCGACCAAGCTGTTGAAGTTATCAGAGCCGACCACCTGCCAAGTCGATCCGGTCTTTGTCCGAATCATCATTTCCTGTTCGCGGGTAGTGTCCCTAAACCCCTTAGGGAACGCTTCATCAATTCGCCTGATCCCAGTATGGGGGTTTACTGCATCCCAAATTGCCTTTCTCGCCTGTGACGCCTCTGGAAGCATGTGCCAGTAAGTCGCTGGCCGTAAAACAGTTGCCTTGGCTCCCCAATGCAGGCAGACATCATCTTTCCCAGCGCGACGGTGCCAAACTGAGACTGCGCGTTTACCGCCACCTTCCAAGTAGTCCCACACGTTCATTTGGTAGTCGCGTGGCATCCAATTATTCGGAATCTGTATGGTCGTCATAAACGCAAAAACCCGAACCACCCACGATTTCTCGCAGATAATTCGGGTTTCAGATACCTTTCGGTCTGAGTTATGCCCTATTTCGGCCACCATACCGTTTTGGCGGAGGGTAGACGAATCGAACGCCCATGTTTTACCACGCCCCGGTTTTCAAGACCGGTTGCCGACCATTCAGCGGTACCCTCCGTTTATTCAATTAACGGACGATGAACTATAATAAAATACCGCCGAATCTCTCATTGCTACCTTACCTCTTTGGTCCTGTTGCGCCTCTCATCCAAACGACAAACAACGCCTTCAGAGAAATGAATTTCAACACAACCCGTAAATTTTCGAGCTACCAAATCTGACAAAATTGTAATTAATTTCTTTAACATTTTACCTTGGCAATCATTATGGCACAAAAATAACAAAATTGCAAGGTATATTTACAATTTATTACGAAAATGTTAAAAAACCTTTTATGCTTATGAGTCAGGTAGCCTCTCAACCTTCATTAAAAAATATCTTCCACCCAATCCATACTTAAAGAAAAACGCATAACCATCTGAAAATTGAACATAAGTTTTACAAAACAACAAAAATGGATATTCCCACCACTTTATCCTGTGTCTATTCAAATCAAATTTAGAAAAGACATAGTTGTGGTAAAATGGATTGTCTGATTTGTTCACATTCACAAAATAAACTCCTTCCAGATCAAGTCTCGCCTAGATGGCCGGAACAAAACAAGCAACTCCAAGTTTAAAAAATCCCTTTCGTAACTAACAATTTCACCCGTAATCGGTGGACGGAAACCTAAATTGCGTAGTTCCTGGCCCAACGAACGGAGGAAATTGCCGTTTAGCAAACGCTCGTCAAATTTTATTTTTATCACGATACCACCTTTCAATGGGCAACGGTTCTATTTCTGTTTTTTTACCATGCTTATTGATTGAAAACCAACGATGCGCAGAAACAGCAACAAGCCCGTATTGTTCGTCCCGAAACAAAATTGATACTGGCTCTCCTGTCTCAAGATCACAAAACACGCCAATTGAATCACTTAGGTCCATGATTTATCCTTATACCACCTACACTTATTATTCTTGTTTATTTCTGACGGTGATCGCCTCGGAGTAAGGCGGTCGTACCATGTTCCCATATTCTTCGGCGCTCGACACTTGCCCTGAACGTAGTTAGCACATTCAGAACAGTAAACCCTGCCTATCTTCCGCAACAACGACATCGACCATACACAGAACCCAATACGTTTCCAATAACTTGACCTAAAAAAAATTCGTAATAGTTTGTACCGAAAGCGGCCAACCCTTGATGTTGGTATTGATTTTGCATGGCTTGGATTTGATTCTGTCTAAAGTACTGTTGCTGAGGTAGCAATCCCTTTGAAAAATTAAAATATCTCCGTTCAAGATCAGTTAGACACGTTTTATTGAACTCGTCCTCCGCTTCTTTCACCATGTCTGTCGTTATAAATGTGCGACCCTTGGATATTTTCATTAACTCCCTGTGTATTGTCATTCCCCAATCCTTTTTTTATACCACCCACAGTCGTGGTTTGTGTTTATCGTTCGTGCCGGTCGCCTTGAGTCTATTCCGTAGTTTCCAACAACAATATTGTCTGGGTAAACGCAATACTGAAATGTCTCGTTAGCGCACCTGTAAAAACAATGTTGACAGAAAACTGAATTCGTTTTTTTGCCCTCTCTGCCAACCTTTTGTTCCAGCGCCCTTATCCGTTCTAAAAGTTCGTTCCGTATTTTGTTTGTCGCATATAGAATTTCTGTCCTAACAATGTGCTTTGATTGCTCTACTAAAGATTCGTTTATTCTGCTTTCTGACGAAAAATTGTTAATTTCCGACATAATTAATCCCCCCAATACTTGTTTTTATACCAAGGGCAGTCATTATTGGCATTTATGTTGCATGGTAGTTTGTTTCTTGCACCTTCCTCAGACTTCCAGTTCGCTTTTCTGTTTTCATCTGCCCAACAAGCACCGACCATTTCCCATTCTTCACCACCGTCTTCGTATTTTTGACTGCGCCAGTTATATTCATCGTCACGGAAATGTTCGCAAGAAATACAGTAAACTGGTTCACGTTTATTTTTATACACATTGTTCCCAACAATATATACTGTTTTGCCCTTGTATTTTATTGAGTCGATTTTAGTGCCGCACTGTGGACAAAATTTTGATGGTTTAAAACTGCTGGTATTACCACACATTTCTTTATTCATTTGTATTGTAAATTCACAACACTCGTTCATAATCCCCCCATCCAATCAAAAATGTTAAGGCCAGGGTCAGGTAAAATAGTTCTTAAATGTAACTTGTAGTCGTTAAGAATCCTAATAATGTCTTCAACCCCGTCAGCATGATAACAGCAGCTGTAAGGAATCTTCGTTATTGCAAGTTGCCCCCTCAAAATCGCCTTCATCGTCGTCTGGGCAAACCCGTCATACGGCTTCCACCTGATCGTTGCTGCGTGGTCGTTGGTAAGAGCGTCCATTTCATCTTCAGGAACCTGCCCGTGATAAAACACATTTTCGTTGAAAGGAAAGGTTGGTTCCGTGCCAAAAATATGGAACTCCCAATCCGGCATGGCGCAGGCTACGGCGTTTATCATTGGCTCACCGTACTCTTGTTCACGGCCTACATGGGATGACATATACACCTTTTTGGCCAGGTTCTTTTGTTTTTTATACTTTTTAATGTCGTTGATAAACCACGGGCGAACTTTGGCGTAAATCCCCATTTCGGCCAAGTAGTTCTGCTGAACATGGTTGTGGCAAGCGCACACAGGACTGGCCTCTAAAAACTTGTCAAGCAACCTTTCCTTGTTTTGCAACAAGAATAAAACGTCAATACCGTGCCAAAACACGCACTTGTATCCACGATGGTTACGCATCAACTGGTGGTCTTCAAAAGAGTACAGCCAGAACTGAGTCGGTTCGTCATTATCCTTGGCGGGATCGTACAACTCAAAATCAAAGTTGTCCAAGGCTCGTTTACCGTGGAACTCCATTAGCGGAGAATGGTAAAGTTTCATGCTTTCCCTACATAATAAAGCCAAAACCGCTTATTTTTGCTATCAATTCGGTATATATAATCTTTGGGTGCCATTAATTCCCTTACCCGCTCATTTTCAAAAAACTTAAGTGGGCCAACCTCTCTAACCGCAATGTCAAAACCTCGTATAGTTTTTTCCGTTGACACAATTTTACCGATACATGGCCCGTCTATACAGACAAGTTTCATACGTGTCCCCCTAAAACCGCCAACAAAACATGGCACTCGCCACACCACCGTCAACAGGAATAAACATCATCTTAACACTGCCCCTGCCACGCCCAACCTCAACAACACCCGCCGCCGCTGGCTTTATCCCACCGTAGCCATACACCAAGCCAGCCGGAAGCGTCCCTCTCAAAAACACATCCCCGCCAAATCGTATTTTGGGAGTCATAAACTCGTACCCGACCGAATACGACCGATTATAATGGCTGTTGCGAAATGTCATGCCGAACCATTGGTTGACCGACAAAAGAAATGCGTGGTTGTTCCGCTCGTTCATGTCCTCCGCACCGCTGAAATGATAACAGAATGGCGCGTAACCAACGACAACATCGCCAGCGAAAGCACAGCACGGCAATAACAACAGGACCAGAACGATGGTCTTCACAATTCCCCCTCGTTCAATAAGACCAGAATTAAAAATACGTCCCAGCAAGGCCGGTGGTAAACCAAGTCTCTGTGGCAAAAGCCTACCTGCCACGGACGTACATCACAGTTGCAGAACGGGCAGAGGTTCATTTGGCCTCCGGTGGTTTAATGTGTGCAGAATAATATTGCCTACAATTTTTACACCACCCAACCGTCAACCCAAGAGTGGTCACCTGTAACTCAAGCTTGTTTTTGCAGTTCGGGCAGAGCTTCATGTCGCCTCTGGTGGTTCGGGTAGCGGCATCCAGTGGGTTGCAAAGACCATTATATCATAGTCAGAATAGTTTTCACAAAAATCAAGCCCGTTAAAAGCACCAACTATCATTTCTTGCCCGTCAAACAACAGAACATCTTTTTCCCTCTCTGGGGTTTTGTCCCTCACGCTTATCCAGTTCATTCCACCACCCCTGTCACGTTTCTTCAAAATAGCTTTTTGGAAGCGTGTTCCCAGCGTAATAATATATTCTTGCTGAAACATCATCTAAAACAGATGGTAGGTCAGCTTCTTTGTCAAAGCAAATAGCAGACTCAGACTTCTTCGGCATAACCTCAGACAACAAATCGCGGAACTTGTCCTCTTGCGGAGGATCGTCGGGTTGCCTCGTCCACCATGTGTATTCCTTGGGGAAACAGTCGCGTCGAAGATCGGCCATTGTCAGTTCTTTCCGGCGACTGCCAAAATCTTTCGGAACATGAAAAACAACACCGTCCATCCCACTCACAGTGGCGGTTGTAGTGTCAGGCTCAAGTGTATGCTGGCCTTGCACAAACTTTTTCATTTCGGCGTCAGTCCACTTGTCGGCAGTAAAGTGGTCTTGTGTCCTTAATTCTAGATTTTCCCAGCTTACCTCTGCCTGCCTGCGTTGCTCATCTGACAATGCAGCTTGCTCTTTTCGCCAATTATCAATATATTTTTCAACCATGTCTGCCATTTTTCCCCCTCATAATAAACTCGTCAAGAACCCTAAATGCTTGGTCAACTCGCGGGTCGATGTTGTGTTCACGAACATGCCTCATTTCATAATTTATACAGGCCAGAATACATGCCTCTCTTAACTCAGACGGTGTGAAACGTGCCTGTTCAATAAGTTGTTCTAACGTGCAAACTAAATAGTTGTATTCAGGATCGTTCATGTACTTTTCTTTTGGTGTTTTCACTTTTCCCCCCTCGTAATGGACTCGTTACGAACCCGTTTCTTCCACCTGACACCAACAATACCCTTTTCCTCCATCCACTTGTTAATATATTCTATAAGCTTATCTTCCATTTCTTCTTTTGTGTATTTTTCTTTTCGTGCTTTCATTGTCCCCCCTTATCTTAAAGCCTCCCAGTTAGACTTCGCCCTATTGACAAAAATCACTCAAGCGCATCCGATACAGACTCGTACAACCTTAAATACGCAACTACACAACCAGGAACACGCCGCCAACGACTTACCGAAACTTGACTCTTGCCAACCCGTCGAGCAAGCTCCGCCTGTGTCCAACCTAACCGAATCAGTACCTCTTTTAGCTCTTTTTTGTCCATTTTGACCAGTTTGTTAATCTTTTCCTACGAGAGAATTAACATAAGTATAATTTTGTGTCAACCCCTTCCCCACTTTTTTTCTAAAAAATTTCCAGAATCCGGGTTTCGGCGTGGCTAATCTCGTATATATGCCCCCCCCTTGGGTTGGTTTGTGGGTTGGGACTTATAATATTAGTGGGAGGGGGTATGGTACCGTTCATTGTAGCCCCCCCGGTCCTCGATGGCTGGTCTGCCTGTAGCTGGCCTGGGGCACGGCTCCGGCTGAATGGCGGCTCAGTTGGGACCTGATTAGCTTGTAATGCCATCAATATCTGTGTCTAAAATGGATGATAATCTCAATGTAAATTGATAATTTGTGCTGTTTTAATATCGGAAGGAATAACGGAGGGTTACAATTGTCTGATGTTTACCTACTATACCTTATCAGACGTTGCGGATACAATGTAGCTACTTTTATTGAATGGCTATTCATCTATAGGGGTGGCGCTGCCAGACACGGGGATTGCCTTGCGGTTAGCATAATTAAGGACTTCAATCGTGATGTTGGTATCTTGATCAATCTGTATCTTATCGCTGTATTTTGAGGGCCTTAGCTTGCCCAACCGCCACTTGATCGCGTCTATTTCGACCCGTGCGGCATTTGGATCAAGGTCGCCAGACCTGACAAGCTTGCATATTTCCGCTATTTCCTCGAAACCAAGTTCCGCCTGGTCATCCCTCGCGCGCGTGTACCAATCCCTGAACTTAGAGTATCTTTCATCCCGAAGCCATCGAAAAACCATACTTGTTGACGGCATTTTAGGGTCTTTACATATTGCAGTAAGGGATTCACCAGCGGATAGTCGGTCGCATATTTTACGGGCTATTGTGTCGTTGTATGCTGGGGGTTGTCCTACAGGTCGGCGTGGCATTGTTTAGTTTTTATGGTCCTTACACAACTGATCGATGAACCGTTCCATATCCTGTATGATTTGATTGCAGTACGTTCGGCCGTGTTTTCTGCCTGTCATGATTGACAAGTGTTCACCCGATTCGATTACGCCCACGATGCGCCGTTGATATGAATTTAGCTTAAATTGTTTCATAGTCGGCATACAGTTTGATACATTCCATCGCTATCACGTCGCTTATATAATCCCTTTGGCTGTCTACTGCCATATTTAATATGTGTTCGGCGGTGTCTCGCCGTTTCAGCTCTTCTGGAGTAACGGCAGGTGATGGCCAATCCCATCGGGCATTGATGTCTATCGTCAATTTAGGCTGCATTACTTCCATGCTTATCTGATAGCTCTTGCCGCTGTTCTTGCAATAGAATGATTAGCGATTGAATTACATCGATCAGCTCTTCAGTCTTATCTGCCAGCCGCTGGACCTGTAGCGTCAAGTCACTATCCCATAAACTCATATCTTACCCCACTTTAAAACCATACGTTTTTTTATCAACTTTTTTCGATAAAGTCAACACGCTATAGCTATTGTGCGCTAATATATGATCTTTTTTGTTTTATCCTCTTATCTTCCCCTAATCTCCAATAACCCGCCATTTTCCGGTTTTTTGGCACTTGCAAACCGTTTTGTATGTGTATATTGTTTAATCAAACCATAAAACACGGAGGAACTCATGGAAAAGGATTTTGCAATCAGACTGATGGAGCGGCCGTTAAACTGCCGATGGATTAAGGCACCGTCTCCCAATGGCGTTAAAATCATTGCCGGGCTTTTGGCTGGTGTAGTCGGTGACGAGGCCATTGTGTTTTGCTCTGATTATAAGCATAACTATCGTGTTAAACTTTCAACCGTTTCTTATAGATAGGGGAGGGAAACCAAATGGACTATAACAGAGATGCTTATAAGTTAGCATTTGACATTATTAAACGCCAATACAATGAAGGAATGAAAGACTTTCCAGGTATTTTTACACACAACGCCGTTGAAGCTAAAACACACCGACACATTATATATAACATGGGATACGGTGAAGGACATCCATTTCCTGTTGTATCTTTCCGCGCTGTATGCGAGCACATCAGGGCCGAAAAAAGCAACCCCCACTTCGAGCAAGCTTATACTCGTGAATTCTGCGACCGGACCTTCTGCCGTCGTATTGTCGCAGGCCAAAACATTTGAACCAATTGGCTTGTTTGTTAACCATAAAACACGGAGAAAACCATGAAAATTAAAGGATTGGCCCAAACAATAAAAAACATCGAAAAAATGATGAGTTTGATTGACGATAAGATTGCAGACAACGATGATCGGTTTAATATTTCAACTAACCAATTAGCCGCAAACCGTGATGATCAGTTACATGAAGCCTGGTTAGAATTGGATAGCGCCAAAGATATATTGATGGGTATCAGAACTATATAGAAAGGACATGACATGATAGTAAGCCAAACAAAGCATATTCCAGAAATAGGGAACACTGTTCAACCGGATGGCTGGCCGACTTTTGGGACATTGCAAGAAGGAACAGACTATCGGGACAGTGAATTTCCGGGTTGTCAATTTTATTTGACCTCTGGAAAGCACGAAGGGGTTGTTTTTGCGGTCAATATTAAGGTTACTGGAAAACCTCATTATACCTTTCCGAATACCAATTGGTTAAAATCCCGCTGCAAGGTTGAATTTGTTCAAGACGAAGGCAAACCAAGTAATTTTTACAGTGGATGGATTTTTCATAAACTTTAATAGAAAGGATTAAACCATGAGCCAAAAAATCTATGAAATGATCTTTGATCGTATCGAACAAGCGGTTGAAAAAGACAACCTTTTACCATGGCAGAAACCATGGGCTGGTAGCGGCATTGATCCGCAAAACCTGGTTTCAAAGAAGCCGTACAGGGGGATTAATCCTTTTATGCTGGCAGTGCAAGGTTTTGCTTGTCCTTATTGGCTGACCTATAAACAAGCCAAAAAACTTAAAGGCTCCGTTCGCAAGGGTGAAAAAGGGACACCGGTTATTTTTTGGAAGTGGATAGACAAAGAGGATCAAGACGGAAGCATAAAGCGGTTTCCTATCCTCCGGTATTATACGGTTTTCAATGCTGTTCAATGCGATGATATTGATTACCCTAAGCCAGAACTGAAAGACATACCAGCTATCGAAGCTTGTGAAAAACTTGTAGCTGGTATGCCCAACAAGCCGAAAGTGGAGCACGGTCAAACGGGTGCATTTTATCGGCCATCGACTGATTCTATCGGTATGCCGGACCGTGGTCACTTTATCGACGCTGAAAAGTACTATAGCACACTTTTCCATGAATTGACACATTCAACCGGGCATGATGGCCGATTAGGCCGACACACGAAAGAAAAAACAAGCCACCGGTTCGGAACTAAAGACTATAGCAAGGAAGAGTTAGTCGCCGAAATGGGCGCGGCGTTTCTTTGCGGCAAAACCGGAATTGAGAACAAAACGATTGATAATTCTGCCGCCTATATCAAAAATTGGATGAAAAGGCTTAAGAACAACAAGAAATGGTTAGTCCATGCAGCCGCTCAAGCCCAAAAATCAACCGACTATATTTTAGGAGTTACATTTAACGATTAGCAGCCAAACCATGAGGCACAAGCTTATTGTATAGAAAGGATTAAACCATGAAAACAGATTATGCGGGCATTGATTACGGTTTGGGCAAGACAAACACAGACGGTAATTTTCGTTATGGGGTTATCCCTGCCAACGAAGTCGGCCAAGCTTGGTATGATGAAAGCGAGGGCGAGTACGGAAAACCGTTTTGCCCTGATTGCTTCAATGAGATCGATGAAACAGCCGATTTCAGTTTTGAGGGTGGCCCAATGCAAGACAACGAAGGCAACGAAGTAATTGACGAGTATTTTTGCGTTCATTGCGAAAAAGGCGTCGATAGTAACAACCCTGACATTTGGCCCGAAGATCCTATCTGTTTTTATTACGTAGGCGATGGGTACGAGGCACATCAATCACAAGATGATTGCGATATTTTTATTATGAAAAGCCCGTACTTTACATATGCCCAGTTTTGCTCACCTTGCGCTCCGGGTGCAGTTTACTTGATGAACCCTTTAGACATCAAGGAACAAATTAGAGAGTATGTAGTTGATGGAATATCCCATGAAAATAATCGTGGTTATTGTTTCGGCCATGATTGGTTTGAAAGTGGAAAAGCGCCGTACCCTGTTTATAGCGTGAAAACCGGTAAACTTGTCAATGCTTAGCAGCCAAACCATGAGGCTTGACTCCGGTCGAGCCAAGAAGATTGCATGCTTTATATGGCTAACGGAGATTTGCCGGAAAATTGGGAATAAAATTATGAAAAAAGCAATCAAAATAATCCTATTCTGTTCAATCATCACAGCCGCATATATCGCCGGATGTCAAACCGGATACAATGCGGGTCATTTAGATGGATATAATAGGGCCCATGCCTGGTGGCTTGATAAAAAAGCCACTAAGATGGATACCGAAAAACCGATAACCATTAATCTATAAAGGGGGATATTATGTCCGCAGAGTTTATCAGCATTAAACAGGGCAAAGACCATGTGTCTTCTTTGCAGATCAACAAAAACCGTGAAATCATTGTGATTGGTGTCATCAAGCATGGTAAGCGGTTGCGGGTTAAAAAAGAAGATGTCTCTTGGTTAGTACACAATTTGGAAAAAGATTCAAACCAGTTCTAACATCTAATAAGGGGGACACCATGAATCAACTCGTAATATACAAAACAGGCGATACACAAATACAGACCACTGTGACAAATGGATATTGCGACTTCACAGGATACGGCAGGGAGAACGGGGAGAACTACACAGTTGTTGAATACCTTGAAAAGAAGGGACCAGGGTTTGTCTGTATCCCTTTTGATGATGCACTTAAGCAAATAGACGCCGCTTGTGATGCCCAATACATCGGGGCATGGGAAAAAATACCGGAAAAAAAATGGGACTATGCTTTAAACGTGCTACCGCCGGAAAAGTGGATGACGGTGAAGGGAATTAACATTTTTAGAATGTGCGAAAAGCTTACAAGCAATATTACCGCCCATTATGCACGCGCCAAGCTCACAGACGGCAGAGAACTATTTTTTACCGCTAACCGCAGAACGTCTGACAGCTACGATACGCTGGCGATGGAAATTGCCGGTTTACTATAACCATCAACCGCCCCAGAAAGGGGGCTTTAAGGGGGGAATTATGTGTGGAAAATTTAAGGTTAAGTGGTCGATAGGTGGCAAAAACTATGAGCGAACATTTCACTATGGTTCAGATGCCTGCGAATTTATAAACAAACTCGTGAATAAAAACGCGACATCAATAAAAATTTATAAAAACGGAAAAAGATGGTAATAAACCCAAATTATCAAAGAACATGCCCCCGCAAGGGGGCTTTAAGGGGGGAATTATGAAAGATTACAAGACACTAACAATACGAATACCGCTGGACCTGTACCTACGGTTCCAACGCCGTAACCTTGAACTCATGGAATTAGACGAAACGCCTAAGCCCATGACCAGGGCTTGCCTTGAGGGCATGGAGTTACATGCAGATAAAAAGGGGGGATTATGAAAACATTTTACGCTTTAGATACAGGCCGTGGCGGTGGCATCCACTTGTTTGACTCAAAAAAAGAAAGGGATACTTACTGCATTGATGAGCCGTTAATGATGTCAATAAACCGTGAGCACTATGATTTTTTAATCAGTCCTACTCATTGTCGTGAAAGAGGTGGCGCATATAGAATTTTTGACCATCGGAAAAACGATTAGCGCCAATTTACCAAAGACCAAGCCCTCGTCAACGGGGGCTTGTCTTGTTTTTAGCAACTCAGTGGTAAGCCTTGTAATGTAAGTACACCGGGATAAAAAACGCCGCTATACCGACAAACAAGATTATGATTTCCCACCAACTATCCATCGTTCTGCTTGCTTAATTCAGATTTCACCAACTGACGAACCCTGCCCGTGCTCGCATACGCCGCCACCAGCAGCATCGCTTGGGCGTGATCCCGCAATATTTGCTCGTACTTGTCCTTTGCCGGACTTTTCCAAATCCATTGGGCGTGTACGCTTACGTCAAGATCGGGGTTCATTATACGCCTTTGCCTGTTTGATCTTTTGGTCAACTGCTGCAACGGCCTTTCTTGCCAATGATCGAAAATACCGGTCTGATAAATACTTATTGTCGGCGTTGAGCCGCAGTAAGTGCCACATATGTCTATAAGGTACTTTGGGGATGTCTGCTTTCATAGATCAAACCGTTTAAACAGCAAATCTTTTCGTGATGGCTGGAAAAGAACGCCGACCGAAAAGTCACTGTAGTTTTTTGACCATCCCGATATTCCCCCCGTAATCGGGAATTGAAACCCAATACGGATAAGTTTTCGCCTAAAAGCCTCCTCTAACGGAGCCTCCCATTGCTCTTGATCTGTTATTCTTACGATTATCATTTTACACCCCCCAACATGGGTTGCCCGCTTACCATATAAGCACCAGCAAATAAACCGCCACGGTTGCTATTACCATAATCCATGCTGCCCACATGATTAGGTCGTCAAACACGGTGCTGCCTCTTATAGTTGTCTAACGCCTCGTATGATTTTAGTGCTGTTTTAAACAGCTTGTTCATAACCGTCCACACAACCCACAGGCTAATTAAATACCAAAAAATACCTAATGTAATGTAACCGCTGATTGGTATGTTATGCGGATCAATCATCTAATATCAGTTCAATATCATCTTACAAATCAAATGGTATGGTTGCGGGGCAGTCTTGGGTGCTACACTCAAGCCTGATTAAATCTTGATGGCTATCGGGGTCAACTATCGCATACCATGTTTGACTGCCACATTTTTTGCACTCAATACATATGTCACCATCGATCAGTTTTATTATTTTAGCCGTCATCTTTACACATCAGCGAGCAGGTCCCTTCGATTAGTGCCTTAACATCCTGTAATCTTCGGTGTATATTGTCTCCATAGTCGGTTAGGTCGCCTGGGTGTATCGTGACTTTGCGGCCATCCTCGCAGGATACCGTGATGTCCTTGCCATGATATTCAATGGACACCTTCATGCCCCACCTATGGCTCAATAAAACCTAATTTCCTTAATCCCCTCATGCACGCCTTTTCGATTGAGCGGGTAATAAAAGTAATACCAAATAAAATAATGATCGCAATTACTATGGCTGCGGTCGCTGTTTTGTTTATCACCGGATGATAACGACCATATGCAAAATAATAGTCTGACCCTCTCATAATTTACCTGTATCACCTATTAAATAAAAAAACAACCTTTATCTGAAGTTTTTGCTTGACATCATAATTACAACTGGTGTACGCTGTATTTGAAAACAACACAAAGCAAGGGGGACGCCATGCCAACATTATCGGAACAGTTTGAAACCATTAATGATTTATTCCCGGGAATTCGGTGGCGAGCTACGCTGTCGGATGGAAACGCCACGGTACAACTGACGTATGCCAACATCGGCCATTTGGAAGATGCGGTTGTGAAAGCCGTCGAAAATTTCCGTATGAAACTGGTTAATTTCTACCCGATTGACGGAAACATCCTTGAAGATTAGCAGTTAAACTTCGAATTTTCAACAAAAGGGGGCAAGATGAAAGTACCAGTTTCAATTCGTATCGAGGAAAAACTATTGAAATGGATTGATGAGCAAGCCAAAAAGGACAACCGGAGCCGAAACAACTGCATTGAGTGGATTTTGATGCTTCACCGGTCCCGAAAACTGAGTGAAGCTGAAGACAATTTTTTCTAAAAGGCGAACAAACCACAATAACCCACCAACCATCCCACCAATCAAGCCGTCTTCGGGCGGCTTTTCTTATACAAACACCTTATCGACACCAACAATCCCACCAATCTGTATTTGTCATCATACAAACCTCACTGTCTTGCCGGTACTTTTAGCCCTTTTAATCTCCTTTGAAACACCAAAAGAAACCTCCCATCCTGGCAAAGTAAACACCCACAACTCATCACACTTGTCAAGCCAATAGTAATCCTGCTCAAGCCAAAAAGAATGGTCTTGATTATCCATCGTGAGGCTTATTGGGTGGCTGTGGCTTATTGGGGAAAAAACAATAAGCCCCTCTTTCATGTAAAGACCAGCTTGTTTATTAACTTTTACATATCTTTCCTCTCTAACCTCTGGGTCTTCATGCCAGTATGGACATGCCAAATAAATTGATTTCATACCATTCTCCTTTTATGCTGTTCTGTTTTTATACAAACACCTTATCAACACCAACTATTTTTCTATCCCGAATCTTTGCAACACAATAACCCAGTTCAAGCGGATCGTACATTGCTCTTTCAGCGTACCCTGATATACCAAGCATTTGTGACCGGACAAATGATCCTGTATTAATATACCATCGATGGTCTGGGTGTATGTATTGGGCCGTCTGTTCACTCTTGGTGTAGTGCTGTTCCAGTTCCCTACCGTTGGATGTCAGATACAACTTGGTTTTCGGTCTTGCAACAAGTATCTTATGGGTATGCCCCATGCCCATTATCGCGGTATCCCCGGCCTTATTTTTCAATTTGCGCTTCAAGCTTAAATTCAGATTGGCCTCTACTCTTTCTGGATCGTCGGCAATGGAGTTGATAGACCCTGATCCATGATTCACATAGACTTTTAAAATATGCTTGTTTTTTTTCTTACGTTTAAATGTAACGACTGACGAGTATGTGCCGTATGGGACACCCAAGTGGTGTGCCGCTGATTGTGCATAATCATAATATTTTAACAGCGTCCATTCGTGGTTCCCGATTAGCAAACAGGCTATCTTGTCTTTAACTGGCTCAAACAGTCTAATGAAATGTTCTATCTGCTGTTGAGGCCGGATTTTTTTCAGATCAATGGAATCCACATCAAATCTACGGTCTGTATGGTCAATTGCTTCTATGTAGTCACCCATGCCAATCGCTACGTTGTTTTTGCACCCATCATGCTCGCCGTTCAAGTCTTCCAGAAATTGCGACACACCTTTAGCGTAAAAAAGCTTAGTGCCGATGTGTAAATCACCGAAAAAAAAGATATTAAAGTTTGATGGAACAGGTCTTGAAATAAATTCCATTGTTTTATCCCCTATCCATGCAGTTAGGACACATTGACCCCATGCCGTCCAGCAATATATTATAGCACCAAAGACACCGATGCTCTGTTTTCATTTTTTTCTGCTGTTTCTTTTTTTTCGACTTTATTTTTTCTGGATGATTTTTGGCATACCGTCTGCTCGCCTTTAAGTTGCTCTCGTGATGCCATGCACATAGCCTGTATCCAGGCAGTGCTGGCTGCTTGCAGTGGTAGCACTCCCCTTTTTCGGCTTTCATTTCGCATCTTTCTTTATTCGGCATAATTATCGGGCTGACACTTCCGCCCCCCGCTGTGCCGCTTGGGAGCATTCGGGACTACAAAAACGGCGTTTTTGAAAAATTTTGATACTCACGTTCGGTTTTTTCTCGTACATTTGCCCACATACCTCACATTTTTTTGACGGCATCACTTTTCTTGTTCGTATCGTTTTCAGGTACATCTTATCTTCTGATACTCCCGCTTTCGTCCGGTTTCTAATAGTTTTGCGATGCGCATAACACACATTTTTGTCGGTTTCGTTGTCACAACCCTCCATTTTACACTTGTGAGGCTTAATCGGATAGTGCAGCATTTCGTCAGGCCAACCCAGCTCTCGACGGTTGGTTACAACTTCGTTGTGAAAGGCGCAATAACCGTTGATACGCATTTTTGACCGGCACATAGGGAATACACATTTGTCGTACTTAATATATTTTTTTTCTATGTTTCTATTGCGCTGGTCTTCCGGCGACATCAGGGTTGGTATGCGTATTGGGCAATCTGGGAGTAGACGGCATTCGTTTTTATCTTCTTTGATGTGGACACAATCTCGGCGGCATAGGGCTTCTATCATTTAATCCCCCTCTCCTGCAAATACCGGTTAATACAACCAAACGCCACCCTCACGGGATTGACATTGTGTTCAAAATAAAAATCGTACCATTTACCCTGCCAATCCGTGCGTTGCCGGTGACACTCTCCGTCGCACATCGGCAACATTTGAACGTCCGGGTATTTTGTTCCCATGCCCTTCGCCCGCAGGCCGAAAGATTCGTGATGCCCGTGAACACCCTCGGTTGTGCCGCAAATACAGCATGGTTCACTTGCGATCCATTTACGATATTTCGTTGACCGCCATGGTTTCTGAACCTGAATCACCATATATCGTTGCTGAGCACCATATGATGTGTTTTTTCTATACATGGCCCCTCTTATTATTTGAGTTGGTTGGCTTGTATTTAGGCATTATTTCTGGTCCTTTAGATACCATTCTGCAAATACCTGAAAAACCTTCATTGGTATTCTTATCGTACATGAACCACTTACCAAAATAACCGACAATGGTGATACAGTTATCGCTTTGTCATTAAACGCAACTCCCTGCTCTGTAAGGTTTTTCACCTCTTGCTCTGACACACAATCACATGGTCTCATTATTCCTCCTATGGCCAAACATCGTTAGGAACTGGTGCGGGTTTATACGGTTTTTTGTTGTCCCGGCTGTGCTGTCCTGGCTTTTCCGGTGATGGGGCGCAGCACTCTCGCGCCGATTGTTCACCTATGCTTTTTGCCCCGCACTTACCGCAGTACCACCAGTTATATTCTTCTGATGGCTTTGGATCTATGTTAAGTTTCATCTGTCCCATTCCTTCGGGTCGTACCCTGCGTTTATCGGTGATGGATAAACATAATCAAAATAATGCTGAAACAAGTATTTACATTTATTAAGATATTTCCAAAACTCGCTGCCGGTCATGGTGCTGGTTTGTTGGGTCATGGTCTTGTGTGTATTGTTAAGTTTAGGACGATATGGGTCTGGTATTTGTCTCAATTCCCGCCCTAATACGTCATAATGCATGTAGTCTCTTCCACTTGCGCTGTCCGGTATTCCCATAGCTGTCATGTATGCCGGTATGACTATCTTCCAATAATATGCGTTGATTGTGTTTGACCGGCCTGGGCTGTACTCCTTGATCTCAATCGTGTGGCTGCGGTTGCGCAAAAGCGGCCAAATAGACTGTAACCAAGTCCACACTGGCCCTATTTTATCGTGCGGATTAAATGTTGTTTGATGGCTCATCGCCCATGACTCCCCATGACAATATCACCGTCTTCCCGTCCGGTGCGCTCCATGATCGTCACCAACACCAGGGCATCTATCCGGGCCATGATGCTGTTGGTTAAATGGCGGGATGCCAGTAGGTTTCGCAAGCTTTCTTGTATCTCCGCTCTTATTTTTTCTGACTCGCGCATGGAGATTCCCCCCTTTTTTAAAAAAAAACGGTCCACTGAAATGTCATCCCACCATACATCAAAAGCACGGGATTGAACATCCTCCTTGCAATCATCGCATAAACAACCGCTTTCACCCCAACCACCGCACTCAGACCAATGGAATGCACCCCCACACTCTTGGCAAGAACCCATATAGTTATAGTCAACTATTTTGCCACATACTGTGCAATGACCACCATACTCAAAGTTTTCAGGGTTGTTCATGGTTCCCCTTAAGCTTTTCAATCGTCACTCTATACCATACACCATCAACAAGCCGGTACGCACAAAACTCGTCATTGTCAGAGTAAATGCCGATACCGTCAGTCCATACGCCAACACCATCGTACTTGTTTGAATCTTTGACCGTTTTAGCTTTTGCGGTTATTACAAACATGGTTCCCCCTCCGGCAAGCCTCAGCGATTAAAAGCGCCTCGGCTCGATTGTGGTCCTTTTTTCGTTTAAGCCTACCCAATATACTCGGGAAAAGTTTTCGTGCCATGGTGAGGCTATCAGCTTTATTGTCACCCGTTTTTATACCTGAGTCAAATACACGCTTACGCCATTTGGTTGGGGTTATTTCTTCATATGGGATTCCAAGCGCCTCAAGCCAACCGATAGCACGGCCTGTCGCTTTGCCAAACTTAAATGTTGTACTAACCCCTTGTTTCGGCATAGAATGGACTTTTTCGACCAACGCATAACACCCTTTGGTCCCCATGACAGCGCCGGTTAATAACCGTAGTCCATCCATGTTTCCAAAATCACCAACTTCAATAAAATCACCAGATATAATCGCAATCGCGCCGGTCATGCCTGGATCAACCCCGATGTAATTCATCTTCCCCCTCCTTCGATTTCTGGTAAGCCGCCTTTAAAAGCCTTTTCTCTGCCCACTCCCGCAGTTTATGTGATTCCTCGGCACAATTGCACTTGGCAATCCAGTATTGAGAAAGATATTCTTGTTTCAATCGGATTCGTTTTTTGCAATATGGACAATACATCGTTTCTCCTTTTAAAATTTCTTCCCGCCGTGCTTATATGCGCGTCCCTTATTGTGTTTAATTTTAGCAAGTACAGCGTCACCAACGCGATAATTTTTCGCCGCTGCCATATCCATAATTCGGATAATAACATCTGCGAGTTCGGCCTCAACTCCTGAAAATTCCGGTATTTTATCATCAGGTGGATTACCGTGGCGCAACGCTTCAAGCGCCTCAGATAATTCGGAGTGCATTAAAGCAATCAATTCGCCTTCGTTTCGCTCTCCCTCCCACCAACCCTTTTCAATTGCGGTTTGATTAACTTCCTGCGCCAACTCGTTAAAAGAAATCCACTCTGATTTCCATTCCATTTGATTCTCTCCTTGTGTTTGCCCGGCCCCGTTAGCTTTACCGCCCAATTACCATCGCCTCGCCTTGGCAATTAGGACAGTCTAGAGGCTGTTCACATTGAGAACAAAGCGGCCCATCACCAATAAAGGCATAAACATGATCCATAACTGCGAAGATTTCATGTTTTACTTCGTCTATATCTTCACTGGGCGAGCCTGAAACCCAATTATCGCCAATCGACAATGAAACCTTACCTACGGTTATATCAATGAACCAATTTTCCATCGTTTCTCCTTTTGTTTGCCAGACCCCGTCAAAGCGTTTAAAATTTTTTCCCGCCGTGCTTATATGCGCGTCCCTTTACAATCAGGACAAACGATTTCACCATCACCGTGTATACAATAACCAAGTCCCTGACACATATCATCGGGACAAATCAAGATGGTTCCTTGATTGTCGCATCGGTAACAATATCTTTCTTCGTCTTCTATATCATCTTCCATAATAATTTTTTCCATATCCCCCCCATTTTTTTGTGTTTACCAGACCCCCGCGCCCTGATGTTTGGGGGTCTGGCACTGCCTAGTCCGATTGGTTGCGCTCCAAAAGCGTTCGGGCCTTGCCCGGTGTTGGTTATCGCATGGCATCACATCCTTTCTATTAAACCCAAGACCTTTCTCATTTGATCGCGGTCACTTAGTTGTTTGTTGGTTAGGGACGATAGGTGGCATGACCATTACCTTCAAGGGTTACATCACAGGGATTTACATTCCGCCTCATCGCCACATTTTTACGGAAGTCTTCATTAGCCTTGTCTCTTTCATCACGTAACCGAGAGATTTCTTTTTTTAAATTGTCTATTTCCGCACTCAGTGGATTTGGTATATGTTCTGAACCTGAATATGTTGACCAATTTTCATGCGTTCCATCCACCCAATCAGCAACGCCTTGTATTTGTTCCTTTGTGGCAATTATACCCTGGTCTTCAAAGGCTTCCGCGATTAAATCCTTCCAGATGTCATAGTTACTCATGTCTTTGTCCCCCATTAATTATCTTGGCTGCTATGGTTGCCATCGGCAAACCCCCTATTAATGTATCACCATCGGTAAACACCCTGCATAGCCGTGTATCCACGGCAAATCCTGTGTCCCTGTTTTTGAACTCGCGTAACCGGTGCCGCCGCCAGGAGTAATCGACTGCTGGCCATTGGAGCTATTCAGACCGCCAGCGGTGTATAGCCCAACGCCCCACCCGCTACCCTCAACTCTGCGGTGATGGTTCTCACGGGTTATCACCAACCAATTATTACCGTCCTTGAGTGCGGCCAATCCCATTTCACCGAAAACCTGCATGGAATTTGTTTCCCCACTTTCTGCCTTTCCGTCTACCATTGCGGTCACGCTCAACCCATGATACGGCTTACTTCCAACCCATAACCATTTCCACTGTTTGTGGCCGGTGTAAACCCTCGCAACCTCGTCCTGTCCGCGAGTGACCAAAAAATTAACATCCACCTTGCCGTCTTTTGCGAGTCTCTCCAACGCCCCTTCAGTAATTTTAAAAGGATCGCCATAGATGTCGTACATATCCTGCATCGGCCTAAAACTTGGGTCAACGGTAGGCTGTGCATAAAATCCCGGCACTGTTGGGATTGGAATATTGCCAGGATTAACATAGCGACGATCAATGTTTGTTGTTTGAGAGTGGTCTGTAATTTCAACAATGGATTGGGCATCACCGCCGGATGCCTCCGCGTCTGATAATGACAGTGAGTCCGAATACGAATCGGAAAATGAGATTGCTGACGAGTTAGACCTTGAGTCGTTCTTGACGCTGTTGTCTGTGTGGTATGTATTACGATTAACCACGATGTTAGAAGGAATCGGGATACAATCGTCACATGCAGATACCAAAGCAACACCAATGCCAAAAAGAACAATGACTAACCAAACGATACTCCAATACACGATTTTCATTTTAACCCCCTTTGGTTAAGAATAATCACCATATCTTTCTTCCAACTGCTCAAACCTTTGATAGGACTTTAAAAATGACATTGTTACTTGACCTATCGCACCGTTGCGGTGTTTTCGGATTAATATTTCTGCTGTTCCCTTTTTGTCAGATTGAGGGTAATAAACTTCATCCCGATAAATGAACATGACAACATCGGCATCCTGTTCAATCTCCCCTGAGTCTCGCAAATCGGACAACATCGGCCTTTTGTCTGCCCTTTGTTCGCACCCCCTGGAAAGCTGGCAAATAGCAATAATGGGTATGCCGTTTTCCTTAGCCATGCCTTTTATCGCCCGGCTAATTGATCCGATTTCCCTGGTTCGACCCTCTTTTCTATCTCCGGTCATAAGTTGTAAATAATCAATCACCGCTATTTCAACGCCATGTTTTTTGACCAATTTTCGGAGTGACCGACTAACCTCCATGTAGCTCAAACCAGACCTATCATCGATGTAAATCGGAGCCTCGGCTATTCTACCGGCGGCATCGGTTATCCGGTCCCAATCGTCGGAAACGAACATATTGTTTAGGAATTTTCCACCATCAACCCGTCCATCCATTGACAATAAGCGTTGCACCAACGGCCCCTTCGCCATTTCCAGCGAAAAAATCGCGGATGGTATGTTACAATCAACCGAAGCGTAATTGATAAAATTTAGGGCAAGGCTCGTTTTACCCATCGATGGCCTGCCTGCCAAAATAATTGAGTCGCCGGGTTGAAAACCACCAAGCAATAAATCAATGCGACTTATCCCGCTTTTAATTCCTGTTGGACCTCCTGTTGATCTTTCCTCTATTCGGCTAATTACATCGTCCAATATTTCGCAAACAGGCTTTGCATCCCTGTCTTGCTTGTAATCAATCGCCAGGATGTCCCTTTGTGACCGGTCAAGGATGGTTTCAACGGATTCATGGTCTTCAAAACATTGGTTGGAAATCTGGTTGACCGTTTCTATTAATCTTCGCTTTATTGCCTTATCCCTAATTATTTTAATGTGATAAAAGATATTTGATGATGCGGGTACTGTATCCATAAGCTTCGATAAATATGTTGCACCCCCAATCTGTTCTAAATCTCCTTTCCCCCTTAAATGATTTACCAACAACGCAATGTCTATTGGTTCATTTTGTGAGTAAAGCTCTGACATTGCTTCAAATATTGTTTTGTTGGCTGTTTTGTAGAAGTGGTCTGGTAACAAGGACTCTATAGCGTCTGCCGGATCGTGAAGCAAACAGTAGGCCAGTACGGATTCCTCGGTTTCGATGGATTGAGGCGGCAGTTTGTGTAGGTCATCCATATGGATTCTCCATGACTTCAGGCAATGTGTTTGATTGAGCTTTATTATTTTTTATCTCGTCTTCCCATCGGTTTTGATTAAGCCACGTTGATGGATTGGGTATGTAATCCTGGCCGTCCCGCCCTCGGAAATGATTGGCCTTAACCTGGGCTGCAATAGCGGCCATTAATTCATTCGGTGTGACAATCCCCTTCTTCCCAATTTTTTGCCAGGATCTATAAGCCGCCCCCTTGCCTTTTTTTTCTGGATATAATTCGTACCAATCTAAAAATGACTTTGAATATATGGTTCCCATTGAAAGGGGGGTAGGGGGGGTATTATTATTCTTTACATTCTTGTCTGTGTTCGCAACTGTTTCATGATCGTTTCGCTTGCGTTTCATCTGCGTTTCATCTGCGTTTCGCCTTGGGTCGTAACACTCATAATTTATTATCTTAATCCGTGTCGTTATCTTTTCGCTTGTGTATCGGATTTGGTTCATCTTTTTTAGCAGTTTTAAGAAGCGAAACACTTTTGACCTTGTCCACATCCATCGGCTCGACCATGTTTTTATGGATTTAAGGGTTTCTCCATAATGGCATGTCAATACATTCATGCCTAAAATAACCTCCCTTGGTTCTTTATTATGTTGAGCCTCCATCAGCAAATCCAACCAAGCTTCGTATTTAGAAAACTCCCTAGGTTCTTTATAGAATGGATGGTCTTGGATTTTTCGCCAAATTGCTATGTAGCCTCTATTCATGCCTATTTACCAACCAGCCATTCAACATGGCAATTTAGATATTCGACAATCGTATCAACATCATTTGTGTATTTAATGATGGTGTCGTATTGTTCAATTAATCTGTCTATGTGATAGATTAAATAATCGATCCGGCCTTGTTTCATAATAGTATCCTTTAAAAGCACAAAAAGCCCCAGAACAGGGCGGCACCCCCCACAAACGGGCGTTTGTGTTGTCCTGGGACTTTTTCTAATTTTAAAGATTTAATTATGAAGCGTGCCGTCTTCATTCTGGATGTCCTTTGTATCTGTTATATACTATACTACGGGTTGGGTGTCAAGCGCCATTCCCGCTATATACGTGATCGGATTACTATTGCCCTTCTGGGCCACGAGAAATCGTCAGCACAATCAAAAATAAAGTCTTCATCGTAGTCTATATCAAAGTCTCCTGATTCGCTAATTTCCACGAAATCTAGGGTTGGGGCGGTGGTATCTACGTTGTAATATTCGCTTGGGTATAAAATTTGTAATAGGACGCCAATAAAAAACGCGAGCACTACTATTGATGTTTTCATCTGCTCATCCTTTTCTGTTGGCGCGGGTTAATCCTTAAATAATGCCGAAAACAGACAAAAACCAGCCCCAAGAAGAAAGGTTGTTGCTATCACCCAATCTGGCCCAGAACGAATAGCGAAGAGACCGCTCAAGACCCACCAGCCAATACCTATATTGCGGAACACTTCCTTCATTTTTCTTCCTCTCATGGGTTGGCGTGGGTAGGCTACCAATCGCTTGGACCGTCTTTGTCTGGTTTTTCTTCTAAAAATATCAACGTCTCAACATCGTCACCGTCACTTATATCTTCTAAATGTGCAACATCGGGTACGTTAGATAATGAATTTTTAATTGACTGTGCGGAAAAACCGATTTTGTACGAAACTTCATGCCTTATCCGAATTACTTTTGTTGTAGCTATTTTCTTATATCCTGCAAACATAACTTTCCTTTCAAGGGTTGGCGCGGCGGTCTGGCTTATGACTTACTGACAGGCGCGATTACATAATAAAGAGTCCATCGCTTTAATTGTGCTTCGTATGTCAAACACTACCCCGCTCGTACCAGACGGCCTTCCTTTTGGACTTGCCACGGCTTTTGCCGCCACCGCGCCATAATCGTTAGTCGTGTTTAGAGTCCCAATACCCACAATGGCACCCATAATGGACTCTGTCGTGCGGGTCGCAATGGCACTTTAGTGTGTTCCTACCGACATTACTAATCGCAGGTAAATCAACCTCTGCTTCACCACCAGACCATTCCGCTCGCTCCATTATTTCGTGTGGGACTTTAAATTCTATTGAATCGTTGGTCCAGTTTACACCTTGTAGTTTTAGTTTCATATACCATCCTTTCGGTTGGCGCGAGCAGGGAATCGTTAAAAACTCCAATTATTTAAAAAGCCCTTGTATTTTCCATTGTTAGACACACAAATATTCGATTTTATATGACTTATTGTTTTGGTTGGTATAATGTAAAAATCACCAAAACACACAACCACTAAAATATCTGATTCAAGGTGTGTCGGTTTCTTTTTACAAGTACGGCCATGACATCCTCTAATACAAACCACGTTCCTATTTTTTTCATCGATATAAGCCAATTTTACTTGAACCCTGCGTAGTTTCCCGTTGTAGTCTGCAATAAAATCATATTTTTCTACGCCTAACAACGGTCGGGACAAAACCCACCCATTCTTAAGGGCCTGTAAAATAAATTTCTGTTCAGCAATTAAGCCATTTTGTATTGGGTTGCTCATTCTTCTACCCTCTGCCGCCACCGCGCCATAAATTATTTAAGCCTCTCAAGATACGCCTCTGCCGCCACCAGACAGTCAAAGCCGTCAACCGCGTTGTCCCATTGTCGGTCTGCTGCGGTCTTGACGTAGCCCTCTAAGGCTTTGACATTGCGCTTTTCATATAAGCTTTTGATGAAACGCAACTCTTGTTTTGTCGTATGCCACCGGTCAGTACCCATTATTCCCCCCTATTAAACTCTTAAAATATATCGTCCCATTTATGGTGCAACCCGCATCGAATACAAAGCGCACCATCTGGCGTGAGCATGAAGGTTTCACCCGAACACTTACACCGCCACGCCAATTTATCTTCAGCGGCGCATATGGGGTGCATAAAAAACCCCTGCATAACCCCGCAATTAGGACATTCAAGACACGGGGCATTCCCGTCTGGGTCAATAGGGCATACGCCGACCCATTCATAGTGGCATGAAACACACCTGATTCTTCCTGAAAGATGGGAGCGAAAATCTTCGATATTTAAAACGCTCATTGTTCTTCAGATGCCTCCCTTTGTAAGTTGAACCGCCGCATTTTGGATTGTAACATCTACGAATCATATTGTAATATGATTTAAGTATGGCCCGTTCTGTTTCATTAAACATAAAAAACCTTTTTCAGCCCCAACGCCTTAACCAAAGCATCACGGTCGCCGTTGACCCACATAGCCTCATCAGTTGCAGGGAAGATTGAAACCAACCGCCTGATGGCCTTGTTTGATGCCCCACGGTTTCCGTATAGGATATTGTGGAGTGTTGATGGATTTAGCCCGTTGTCTTTTGCGAGCCTGTTTATGCCGTTGATTTTGTATGGTTTGGTTTGCATGGTTCTATATACTATTCACATTTTGAAAATAATGTCAATAGAAAATTCAATAAAATATTGGACCGCCGCAAAAATAATTGTTTCAGAGCGAAAATAATCCTTGACATCTAAAACCAATCGTGTATTATGTAATCAACCCACCGGCCCCCGGATGAACCGGGCCACAAATGCGGGGTCGCATTTCCAACACGTGGCAGGCCGGTGGGGATTCTAAAAAAAAGGGGATGTGAAAATGATTAAAATAAACGACGATTTTGACCTTGATTATACCCCCGGTTGTTGGACGCTAACTGAGTGGCGGGACGGGTTCAAAGTTAAGCTTGACAAAAGAACGCCAACCAGAACATCGCGCCAAACGTATTATTCCAGTTTAATCCACGCTGTCAGTTCTGTGATAGACCGTTCTGCTGGAAATGCGTGTGCTGAGTCGCGCAGCATCATTGATGCCGTCATACAGGCTAAAAACGACCTACACATGGCTATCTGCCGGGGAGGATGGAAATGCCGGAATACACAACCGAAATAGACGATAAGCCAGTGGTGGTTGAGTATGAATACGAGCCGCCCTGCGGGGATGGGTGGCATGAGCCACGATTCCCCGAACAAATCAATATCTACATGGTCAAGGATAAGGCCGGTAATGAAGTGGATTGGCTTGAATTTGAGGTTTTTCTTGAACAGGAAATATCGGCAGACATCAAGCGTCAGTTCGCAGAATGGGCGGCAGATCGCGCAGAGTATTTGTACGAGTGCCGCAGAGATGCATTAATGGATAGACAAGGGGGTGGGGATGAGCATCGCTGACTTGACATGGCGGGATTGTGAGGTTTGTATCCACCGCAGGTTGATAGATGGTGGGTGCGAGATAACACCGGACGAGATTTTAGAGGAATTGTTTTTTGATGATTCTGACGGTTTGTCTTGCGGTTGGTTTACACCGGAAGAATGAGGGGTTGGTATGAAGTTAAAATCATATACTAAGTTTCCAGAATTTAACCCGAAGTATAAAGCCCATCGTCTTAAAGCGCAAATAAAAGAACTTGAAGACGAGCTTCGCAAACATCAAAATAAATGTAAGCATGTTAATAAAAAGAAAATTCCGGGGGATGATTATTATTGGCATGACTATTTTTGTCCTGTTTGTTTAAAGCGTTGGGCTAATGATTAATAAAAGGAGGGGGCATGTATAAGTGCGGCACATGTGATGCACCAATGGACGATGATGTGGGGATTTGCTATTCCTGTTTCTCAATACTGCTGGACGATTTAGAAAATTCCCACGAAAACCACGAATCGTACCAAGAGAAATTTCACGAACTCACTGGCCGTCGATGGATGCCGGGTGGTGGGTATCGAAGGGGGGAAAAATGAGGACACAAGAACCATATGAAGACAGGGTTTGTTATCTTGCAATGGTGCTGTATGAGTTTATGCAGGTTAATGATTTTGCTGCGAGTCAAACCGTATTCTATGATGGAGTTGAGTGCGACGGAATGTGTCTTGCCGAAGATTTTATTAATGCGCTTAATATTGATGTAGTTGACTAAGGAGGGGATATGAATTTTGCAGAACTTGAAAAAACCAATGTAACCGATAGGGTTGAAAAGAAGGGCAGGTTTAACTACCTGTCGTGGCCGTTCGCTGTTAGTGAGTTCCGAAAGGCGTGTCCGAATGGCAAGTGGACAATTGTTCGGTTTGACCATCTTCCATACCAAAAGACTGACATGGGTGCCTTTGTATCTGTAATTGTTTGGCCAGATGTTGGTGAAGAAAAGATTTATTTTGAACAGGTGCATCCTGTTCTGAATAACCAGAACAAACCGATTGCAGACCCCAACCCGTTTGACATCAACACGTCGATCCAACGGTGTCTTGTGAAGGCTATCGCTATCGCCACTGGGATCGGATTGTATATTTATGCGGGGGAAGATTTACCTCCAAGTGAAGTCGAAACAAATGAATATGTTGATGGTGATAATTTGGTCGCAATGAAGGCAATTGTCGATGAAGTGGTTGACGACCTACCGGCTTTCCTACGGGTGGCCGAAGCTCAATCAATGGAAACCATCCCCAGAAGGAACTATAAGAAACTAACGGGCTTGTTGAATCGAAAGATTGATATGATGCGGCAACCTGGGGAGGAGGACTCATAGGAGGTTTGTTTTGCCTGCGTATCCAATAGACATTGCTGGTAGAAAGTTTGGGATGTTGTTTGTTTCTTCATATAAAGGCAAACGACAGTGGGAATGTTTGTGTGATTGCGGAAATATCGTGGTTAAAGACGGTTCCAGAATTAGGAGCGGGAAAACAAAGTCGTGTGGTTGTTTAAGAAAAAAAGGAAACGGGGGAGCTACTAAAATCCATGGCGACCACTTAACTAAGCTGTATGCCTTGTGGCGAAACTTCCGATACCGTTGTAGAACAAAAACAAGCAAAGACTTTAGTAGGTATGGTGGCCGTGGAGTAACTTTCTGCAACGAATGGGATGATTACCAAACCTTCAAAGACTGGGCTTTAAAAAATGGATACGAAGAAGGACTAACAATAGAAAGAATTGACACCAACGGTCCTTATAACCCAGAAAATTGTTGTTTTACAACTGTTGCGGAAAACAATCGTAATAAAACAAATAGTCGTTGGTGGTTTATTTTCGGCAAACGATTTGATTCTTGTAGCAAGGCGGCAAGTTTTTTTGAAGTGTCTGCTCCAACAATTTATTCATGGTGTGGTCTTAGAAAAAAATCAAATACAATTGGGTTGTGCTATTCTGTAAAAAGGTATCCAGATGTATGAAATAATATATGGGGAGCAAGGAACTCCAGAATGGTTTTTGTCTCGTCTATGTTCAATAGGGGGTAGTGCTATTGGTAAGATTGCCCCCGGTAAAAAAGGTCGACAGGACTTGCTGTATGATTTCGTGGGGGAATTGAGAACCGGTGTGCCTGCGGCCAGCTTTAAATTCCAACACGCAGACCGTGGGCATGAGTTTGAGCCGCACGCCAGAACCTACTATGAAATCCTGAACAGCGTAAGGACTAAACAGGTCGGATTAGTCCGCTGCCACAAGCACAAACACTACAGCGCTGATGGACTCGTTGGTGAAAACGGAATGATCGAAATCAAAGTCCGTACTCCCGCCGTGTTTGTCAGAAAGCATTTTGAAACAATGGATATTAGTCTTCGCAGGCAAGTCCAGTGGGGGCTGTGGGTGTGCGATAGAGAATGGTGCGACTGCATTGATTATTGCCCAGAAGATGTTGACCAGGGCAACGCGCCGTTAATTCGTCGAGTTTACAGGGACGAAAAACCAATCAACAAAAAGATTGAGCATGTGACCGGCGCAGACTTGAACGAAAAAGCCGATGTGTTTATTGCAGATATGTATACGATGGTTGAACGCCTTAAAGCAGCGTAAAGGGGGAAACATGGGGATGAAAGACAACAAAAGAACCACAAGCCAGCGGGTTACAGATGAAATGAGTGCGATGAGAGAAGAAATCCGATGGTATCGTAAATGGCTCAAAAAAATTGACATCCAAGGCCCGATTACTGAAGAAGACGCCTATGATATGCGACGATGGGCAAGGCTGGCCATAGGTATGTATAAAGAAAGGGGAGAAAATGTTTAACACGGAATGGCTAAAAGAACTAAAGGCGGGGGATAAGGTTATTATAAATCATGGCGGGTATGGGGGCAGTAAAGGAGTCGCTTTGGTTAAGCGCACCACAAAGACGCTCATTATTGTAGCATCGCCCAATGGAAAATATGAGTACCGTTTTAGAAAAAGCGATGGTTTTGTTCCTGGCGGGGATGTTTGGAATCGTCAACACCTTGTAATGCACAACGACGAATTGGAACGTGAAATCAATATCAATAAAAAGCGTCGGGCGATAGCGACAGAACTGAATAAAATAAACTGGTACAAGCAAACATTAGAAGTCCTTGAGTCGGTTAAGGCTTTAACCAAACCGCCGGTTGACTAAAACAGGCCGCTTGACTGAATAGAAAAGGGGGGAATATGATAGTTCCTAAAAAAGAAGAATCAAGAATGAAATGGTCACTATCAAACGACTGTAAGAATAAGTTTTATGTTGGTCAAAAGGTTAAGACCCGTGGAGATATGGGCGGCATCGAATTGATTATCACTAAAATACACAACAGTCATTATTGCACGTGCAAAACATGGATGTACGGTAAAAAAATGCATTTTAATATGAACTGTCTTGAACCAATATGTAGTTGACTAAAACAGGCCGCTTGACTGAATTGTCAAGTGGGCAAGCTATGAAACCTTGCCCTTTGCCCAGAAGCCAAGCATACCGGCAATTATCGGTTTTGCTTCGCCTGGGTAAATGCAGGCAAGGATAAATAGTGCATAAAGAATTACGTTGTGGTCGTCCAACAAATCTTTAATTATTTCCATCCATTTTTCCATCAATCTCTCCCTTTTTATTTCAAAAGTCCCGCAACAGCGTCAATTTCCAATAGCCCAAGGCCAACCAGTAAACCAATAATTACCCCTGCCAGCACGTATGCTTGGATCTTGGGCAAAAACTTTCTGTTGCACGCTAACGATTGATCGGTGCAGTGGTGCTTGATTTCGTCCACCTTGTCTTCAACCTTTTTACAAATCATTTCGCGCGTATTTTGTTGCTCAATCATCAAAGCTTCAAGCATTGGTCGAAGCTCTGGTGGTATTTTGTCGAGAAACGGTTTTATTGGGTTGTGTGTCATTGTCCTGTTATTGTTCCTGTACCGTTTAAAAGCGTCCCTGTTCCACCACCAGACACTTTATTAGATCCTGATATAATCACGTTGGCAATGTAAGCATATGCGCCCATATCCACACCATCGACCCAATATCCAGACACAGCGTCAACGTCATCATCCCAAACCAAAAAACCACCAAGATCAAATTGATTCCCGTCGCCGTCTGAATATTGATTGTCTCCGTTGTTTATTGCAGGCGATCCATTAGTTATATAATAGTTAGAATTAAAAAGAGGATCATCTTCGCTTGAATTTGCATCTTGGCTACTGTTGGTTTTCCATGTCGCGAAATTTATATTGTCGCCCGATCCCCATCTAAAATTAGACGACGCAGTATATAGATTATAATCAATTGTGTGTCCTGTGGTGGACCCACTTTCAAAAGACATGGCAACAGTAGAACCGTATATAATATTGTTTTTTATATCTAAATTATGGTGTTGTTCAACCTCAATCCCGTAATTGTCGTTGTTGACTATTGTATTGTTATATACTTTAGTGTTTGCTGTTGTGGTAGTTTCGTCACCATCCGTGTGATGAAAATAAATACCGGACGCATTGCTAACATCGTTATCATAAATTAAATTAAAAGCAATTATGTTGTTTGTTTGATGTCTAGAGTAAATCCCGCTAGTGCACCCTGTAATTTTATTATAAAAAACATTATTCCCTGAAAAATCTACCTGTGAATCAGTTGTAACCGGAAATATATTAACACCGGTATGATTAGGATTATCATGTATGTAGTTGCTTTTAACAACGACATCGGTGGTGCTTGATATATTTATAGCGTTCCCGCCACAATCGTATACCTCGTTGTTTTCTATCAATCCTCCTTCGCTGTAACCGGCGAGCACACAGTCACGTCCATTCACATCATTACTATGTATAAGGTTATTTCTTATAATAAACTCGTCGCACCTCCACATATTTAAACAATTCTCGTCTGAGTCTCTAAATTCAAAACCGTCTATTATTATATAGTCTTTACTGTTAGCATATATGAGTGCATAATTACTGGATATCACTACATCAGTACCATCTATTACAGGACTGTGACCAGGATAATTCTTAAATGTAATAGGAGAACCAACTGACCCCGAATTGCTTATAACAACCGCCTCATTATATTCTCCATCTTTGACATAAACAGTATCACCAGCGGTTAATGTGGTCGCAGCTTTGTTAATGGTCAACCACGGCAAACTCTCCGATGTTCCATCGTTTGAATCGCTAGCGCTGCCGTGGTTTTTATCGACATAATAATCAGCAGCTAAAACAACATTAAGGGGCAAGCATAAAAGAGCTATATAAACAAAAATTATTTCCACGCGCATGGCATATTACCTCCAGAGAATATTCTGCCTTTATCTGTATAAACAACGGGCGTGCCTCCTCCTCCAACATAAGTTAAACCCAAAAGAAACCTGTCAGGTGTTGTAACTGTGAACGTAGCATTGGAGATGCTTACGTCCCATGAATCAAAAGAAACTTGTTGGTTAACAGCTACTTCCGCAGTTTCACTACCGTCAGTTGTCAATATAACATGCGCGAAAATGTGATACCATTGATCCGCAGATATATTTACCCCAGTGTCAGCAACTGAAGTAGAGTCGTTATAGATTAGCACACTTCCGTCTGTGGCTATTCTCACTCTAACATAGTTTGATGAATCACCAACATTCATCATGTAAAAATAAGCTGACAAGTCATCTGGGTATATCCACGCATCAAACCAAAATTCACTTGTTGTTGTAAGACCAGACTTTAATGAATATTCACCAGAGGCGTTAGATTTTTGTGATTGAGCGCCATACTTAACAATAGTTGACTCTATCTCAGTATTCGAATTAACTGTTGTCCAGTTTCCAGTATCCACACCTGGCTCCCACGGAGATTCAAAACTATCCTCAAAAACTAAGGTAGCATCTGAGGGGCAGCCGATAGATCCCACATTATGTGCAACTGACGGCATCATGCCAAACGCATCTGAAGCAAAAACCAAAATTAAAAGAACTAATATAATTCTCATGGAGTGTCTTCCTCAAAATCTGCATCATCGGATTTAAAGAAACAAGCTGTTTCAGTACAATACCAAGTAATAGATTCACCAATCGTTGCTGCCTCGTTAACAATACATTCTGATGCAGCCATTTGTGTTTTGTTCAAGTAAAATTGTTCAGATCCGTTAGGGCAAATAGAGACATTTTGTGCTGCTTCAATATTAAATATGCCAGTACTACCCTCAATGGTGGACAATGCAGGGAAAGTGTATGTCGATGCACCTGCCTCGCCTTTATTTGTTAATATGTTGCCAGCAACTTCTGTTCTCGTTAGCACATAATCGGTGTCAGCAGTGTCTGAATATTCGCTGTCATCTAATACCTGTGGCAAAACGCCATCTGGACTCATCAAACCAAGCCCAGACAATACCGCCCCACTTTGCAGCTGCACTTCTGGAGAGCCACCGGAATCGTTGACGAAGCACAATATGTCAACCCAACCAGTACCGTTGTGCGCTTGAATACAAAACTCATGGGCGTCGGTGGTGGTGCTTATCCGTATATCATCCCCGTTAGTAAGTGCGTCAAGATCAACGCCAGTAGCCACAGCCCCGTTAATCTCCACCGTCCCATCCGATTTATTAATAAGCAGATCGGCAGTCCCGTCCCGGTTGCCGTCGCACTCAATACCGTTAGATGTCCATCTGCACGGGGATGGTGCTACTAGTGGCCCTGCTGCGCCTCTTTCTGAATAACCAGCGCATCCGGTAAAAAACAAGCCAATTAAGAGTACTGCAACCAATTTTTTCATGTGTTTTTTCCTTTAAGGTGTATTATTGGTTACGGTTTTATAACCGAATGTTGGCATGTCTACACCGTCCGAATCTTCTATGGTGTCATCGTCCGCGATGAACCACAAATACCATGTTTCGCCGTTGCTTACTGCTGACGCGGCAGTCATAGTAATGCTTGTCGTGCCACTCGTGTAAGCAAGGTAAATTTTATCTCCGTCAGCGTTTTCAAGCCACATATCCCCAGTTTCATAATTCGCAAAACTTAATGTTTCACTCGCAGTAAAGGTTAAGCTCGTACCGTTTATTGTGGGTATGTCTGTGATGTACGGCCAGTAAACCTTCCATGTCGCACTGTTTTCGTAGTCACCAGTATTTATAATGGTCGTTGGATTGCTGCTTGAATCTTCGTTTCCAGACGCATAATAATACTGATCTGTCATTTTCAGGGTTTCGTAAGAGTTCCCAGAAGATGAGTCTATTGTGTTGTCTATAACCGTGTTGTAATAAGCGTCAACCACGGGGGATGTGCCGCAAAGATTGATGTCATAAACAAACGCACTGACTCCAGACGCCTTGCAACTATCGCCCCATGAGCAAGTGGTTGACATTGAATTATTTTTAATCAGGTTTGCCCCTGCAACAACTGTCCCGCAAACACCAGTGGCGCTATCATCGTGTGCCTCAACGCCCTCGATTGTTCTAAGCTCAATCCTGGTGGCATCATCGGAGCTTATAACCGTATTGTATTCGATCCAGTTTTCAAACGAATTGCCATAAAAAAGAATCGACGCGTTGCCATAGCGCACATCTTTTGATGTATTATAGGCGACATAGTTGTGCCGATAGATGAGGTAAATAAAAGCACCATCGCCGTTGCTTACATCCGAAAAGTCAAAATCACCATTTGTCGTATCAAGTGTAAACTCGTCGTCATCCTGACCTGTTATTTTCGCAATTCGACCCTTTAAATCTCCGGTTGCAAAGTACATATAATACTGGCCGTCCGTGTAATCAGGGTATCCAGTACCGGATAGCGTAACAGTTGTTGATGTGCTGCCGCTAACGGTCGCATATTCCCTATATCCGGTCGTTGCTGTTCCGTCTGGAGCTAGGTCAAAAGAGTAACCCTCCTCATATGGGGATTCGATATAGTTGTATGCGTGAACGACTTTCTCAAACGTCCCGCGTTTTGGCGTATACCAGACAGCCCCCATGCCTCCATAGGTTTTATTGTTTGTAATCCTACCTTTGTAAGCAGAGTCAATGGTTAGGTTTGGTCGCGCTACGGCGTCAAACGTGTTGTACCAGTAGTTGTTATCAATGACAAAATCGCTCAACCTATTTTGCAAATAAACACTCGCGCCACCATTGCCAGTATGGCCAAAAGCGCAGTTGCGTATTTCGATCCCTTGATTCTCGACACCCTCTGAATACGTTGACCGAATCACCCCAACACCAGTGCCGCTGCTTGTCTGATAACCCGTGACTGGCACGAAATTAAAGTCACGAATAATTATCCAATCATCTCCATTACTAAGGTCAATCTGCGTTAGCGTTGCAGCACCGCTACAGTATGAGTTTTTCGGATCACAATCGCCCGTTTCGTATCCGTCAAGCGTAACGTGGCCGTTAGACGTACCGTTTATATCGATAACTAATATCGTGGGAATTGGCCCGCTACAATAAAAAACCATATTCTCGTAGTCTTCAAAACCGGCAGATCCTAAAGCATTGAACATGCTGGCTGACATGGCATTGTTTAGCGAACTGCCGGTCATACTCCCAGCACCGCTTTGTGTGACATAAAATACCCGATCGTATTCGTCGCCCTCTGCGGTAGCATTTGTTACTATCTGACTTGTACCGGTTATCGGGGCAAGGTCGTTCTCTGCCGCGTCCTCTACAATGTCGCCAGAACTATCAATGTCAAATCGGAGGTAAACAGTTTCCCCGTGTACCGCTGGGATTGCGGTGGAAAATAAAAGAGCTTGGGTTCCCCACCCAGACACATAGGTGCAAGCGATACCGTTGCCTGTCGTAGACATGTCGACAAGGAACTCACCGACTATCGTTTCTGCACCCTCCACAACAACCTCATCAGTATACACCATTAATGCGTCACCGGTTATCACGACACTGGTAATTGATGGAGCTACCGTGTCCGGTGCTCCTGCAAAAAGATTGGTGATTAGTTTGTCTGTCCCGGTGATTGCGGCAAGGTCGTTGTCTGAATCGTCTACGAGAACGTCCCCGGTTGAATTTTCATCAAAATTTAAATAGCAAACATCCTCTGCGGTTATCCCCGAATCAATCTCAAACACATGCTGTGGTGTTCCATCGCCAGATTGATATGTGCTGCCAAGATCATTCCCGGTTACACTGCAATCGACCAATATTTCGGCGTTGGCCCAATTTGTGCTTTGAGATACGTTCTCGTTAAAATTTAATGTTAGGGTTGACGTTGACGAATTGATGAACGGCGTAAATGCCGCAGAAATCATGCCCCAACCATTTACATATCCAGTTAGTATTGACCCGGTTGTCGTCGCTCCGGCAGAAACAACAGGCTTTGTCGATCCTGCCAACCGTTGATAATTCTTGCCGTCGTATCTTTCTGTTTGCCCTGCGTTTTCAGCTATGGATGCGCTGGATGAGTTGACAGATATAACATCGGTAACCCACGCATTATCGGTGATTGTTGTCAATGACAAAGACGTTGGAGAACTGCTTCCTGTTGTTGAGTTGCTTGCCTCCGGCGCTTGCTGTGCCACATTGTAAAGGCTGATTGCGCCGACCGTTGCCCTACAACTTTCGTTGAAAGTAACAACGACATTATTGGCACCGGTGGAAGGAGCAAGAATATAATACAATCCCACCCAGTCTTCGTCTGTTTTGTATTCGACCCAATCAATCTCAGTTAAAGCTTCTCCATCGTAAGTAACGCTATTAACTACTAAATTTCCATCGATGGTGTTGTCTGTTTCCTCCGCACCCACACCGACAACCAAAACACGATTATTATTAGACCCAACCGTAACCGATATGGTAATAGTTGATCCAGCCGACGCATCGTCCGCATGGTCGGTTGCTGTGTCATAAGTAATTGTTACGGGTGATCCTGCATCATTGTCTATTGTGGCCGTTGTGACTGTTGGTGGAGTCGTATCACCGCCTACAGAAACATCATAAATGAACCCAGGATAAGGGAGCATCCCATGACTGGCTAACACGATGGATGGACAAATAAATAAAAATACGCAAAAGTATTTAATCATCGCATGACGTCCCAGTTCAATGTAACTGCTGCGGGTGTAATCGCACCGTCTGTGAGATTGCAAACTTTAAAATTAACATTGTTTGCTGTTGGGTATGCGTAAATAACCAACACGCCCGTAGAAGGGTTATAACCCGTGGTGCTGGTTACATCAGCGTTGAACCCCCAATTAACAACATCGGTTGTCGCCACCCCTGACGCGGTTTCGGTTACAACTGTCGCGCAGGCACCGGAGGCAATCTCGCTGGTCCCCATTGCCGCTGTTCCGCTGGCGATAATTCTCACCGCGTTATATCCATCTACGGTGTCTGCGTCCAGCCCTGAACCAGACCCGTCATTGCTTACGTGCCAAATGGCCCCCGCTACACCATCTAAATAACCAAGCTCGGTTGAACTAATCGCGCTCATGTCGGTGTATGTGCCGTCATTGTCAGAAAACACAATCCCTGTTTGCCCCTCAATGGTGTCAATGCGGGTATCGTTGTCGGTAACAGCCAAGTCAATTGCACCAAAATCGCTTGAGGTTATTGTGTCTCCTGTGCTCTTGTTTAGATTCAAGGCAGACTTGGTGCCGGTCGTGTCGTATCCGTCATAATACTGATACCCAACCGCAACAGTGATGAATAGCACCCATAATATTGCTATTGTTTTTTTCATACCGCTACGCTTCCTTTTCCATCGTAGTTTACTTCAGATGGTTTCACTTCCTGGCCCCAATTGAAGAAAACAAGCTCGTCGTCAACGACAACCCACGCCCAATTGTGGTTTTTTCCCTCCCAAAACCCATACGCCCTTCCGATTGCCGGGCTGGAAATACCGTGCTGCGTACACCATTCCTGAAAATGTCCCAGCCACATAAAATGGAACCTGTTACAGTCGGCAAGAAGGTAGTATTTTTTAGGGTCCGTCCAGTACCAGGCGGTTTTATTGTCGGCGTACATTACCGGGTGTTGCAATTTTTTAGACTTAATTCTTGAAAAATCCATGTCAAACAAAAGGTTTTTTTCAAGAAAGCTGTCACCCAAGTCATGCTTTTTGAGCAATGCGTTTAATTCGGTATGTTTCATTATTCTTGCCATATGAACAAAAACAGGTACCCAGATGTTGCGCTACCTGCGCCAGAAATAACCGGAGCGATTTCAACATTGTACGGAAGCGGGTAGGTCACGTTTACGTTTATCGCTTCACCATTCGTTGAATTGGATAGGTCCGTACCGACACCATTTAACAAATCGGCAACGGAAACAGTTGCGCCGTTATCAAGAAAAATTTTTCCAGTAATAACAAGATCAAAGTCAGGGGTAACACCAGAATCAGGTACGGAAAGAATCGTGTTCACCGACCCACCGGGAATGGCCAAAGAACCTACGCCACTGACATCGCCAGAAGCATCGGAAGTCCATCTCCATACAATCGTTCTCCACATGCCGTTAAGTTTGTTTGATACAATTGTTGCACTGCCAGCCATATCATTTCTCCTTGTTGTAAAACTTGTTAAATCGGTTATATACAGCGTTCATTCTTTTTTTGATTGTTTCAACGCGGTCTTTATCGCCAGATACTTCAGCCGCCTTCAATGATTTTCTTAACTTCCTGAGTCTCTTTTCGCTTTGTTCAGCAAGGGGCATCATCTTTCTCAGGTCTTTCGTGGCAATCAACACATTCTTGTATTGGACAGTTCCCTTGTAGGCTTTCAGCCTTTCCTTCGCGATTAAAACATTCTCAATGTTTTCATAATATATTCTTGAGTTCGCCCACGCTGGTTGATCCCCAGCAACCCTTCTGTAAAATGGTATTTTATGCGCTTCTATTTCTTCACCACGAATTTTGGCGAGAGGAACACCGATTGAATCTTTGAAAAACCGAAGTGCTGACCCACCAGCGGTGTCCAAGATAAGATCAAGCGTTTCTGGTGATACGTCTATTGCGCCAGACTTGATTTTGTCGCCACGGGTTAGTTTGTTTAATGCTCCAGCAACCCATTTTGAACCAGAACTTGCCGACTTCCAATATCTTTGCGAATCCGGTGTAGGAACCCTCTCAAACTTATTAACTGCTGGCATTAAATCGCCACCAAACCAATTCTTGTTTTCGGAAACCATGACGAACGGATCTGCCACGGTCGGTGAGAGTGTTTGCAATAACGTCCCCGACTGAACGGGGTTAAACGCACCAGCCGCAATAGATATCAGCCTTCCGGCACTTGACATGGCACTGAAATTTTCTTTTGTAACTGCGCGAGAAAGTTCAGATCCAATATTCCAAAACAAATTGTATCCCCAAGGTGCTGGTATTTTGGCGTATTTTCCTTTCGTGCCTGGGATCATAAAAATCATATTCCGTTCGCGCACGAAGTCGTCAATTTTGTTGAAATAGTCTTCCCCGTCTTCGTCTTCACCCGCCATTGAGTTTAAAATTCCAACGACAAAACTTGTTCCGACAATACCCGCCAGCACTTTCTGAACCGAACGAGACTTGATGCTTGCTCTTAAGATACGATAGGAACCCTGTATACCAGCATTGGCGAACAAATATAAAGAGTTTATAACGGGTCCAGCCGCACCCTTCTTGGTAAAGTCTACCGTTAGGTCTGACGCTATCTGCGCTGCACGTTCGTCAGTCTTCCCCTGTTCTGTAGCAAGCTTGAACGTGTGAAGCCTAATACCGTTTTCAATTGCCGTATTCGCGTTGTCGATTAATTCCAGCCACCCTTTAATCGCAGCCCTTGTCGGACGCTTACCCGACTGCATCTCAATTTCTCTGGTTATTTTTTTGGATAGATTTTCAACCGAACCGTGAACATCTGCCCAACCGATCTTCCCACCAGCCGCTTTAAAACGATCATACATCTTTTCAAGGTCTGTGCCTTTTCGTTTACCACGTTCTACCGCAAGTATCGCAACAATGGCTTTTCTGGCACCGGAGAACATATTTTCCCCTTTTACCCCGGTGTCCCTTATATTGATGTTCGCCGTTCCAAAGTCTCGCAAGAAGTTGGATATAATAAACTCAGGCGACCATGTAGTATTTATTCTCGCAAGGAACCTGTTTATTCTGGCAAGAAAGTTGACAATTGGACCGTTCATGCCGTCATCTGCCTTGAGCGTCCGCATCATCAACATTGCGTCTTTGTCGTCTTTGTTTACCTCTATAAGATACTGCTTGCCGTCTACCATAATCCGCATCTCGTTTGGCTCGACTTCAAACAAGTTTGGATACATTCTAATATTTCCATTCTTGTCCGTGCGGGGAGACTTTTTAACGGGTCTTATGGTGAGCGTTTCAGAACCAATGTTGGCCTTGGCAAGCCCGTACAACGCCCTTTGAGACACAGCCTTTTCAGATATGTTGATTGCCTTCTCATAATTGGCAACCGTGTTCGCAAAGATATTGACCACGTTCCTTGTAGAACCGCCACGAACTTTTACCTGTCGCCCAGAAGGTTTCAGCCCCCTTGTCGTTCCGAACATAGAGTCGTCGTAGCCTTCACGATACAGGGGAACGTAATACTTGTATTTTTTTACAATTCTGTCATATTCTTCTTTGGGGATTTGCCCCGCATCGAAAAGAAGGTCAAGTCTTCCCTTGTTGATGTTCAGCATCATCTTGCGGAGTTCTTCTATTTTTTCGTCGCCCTCATATTGTTTTAGAACAGCTTTAGCATCTTTGTCTGTCATTCCAGATGGCTTTTCAGCGAACTTATCCCATTTCGCTTTAAGCATCTGAACGTCTTCGTTGTTTTTGTGTGCGTCAAATATTTCTTCAAGATGCTTCAACCAATCGGCGGGTGCCTTCACGCCCTTAACGGATGCTTCAACGGCTTTAGATTCTTTTTTATCGAGAACGCCAATGATTTCTTCAACCTGAATTTTAGCGTTGCGCTCCCTAAGAAGTTGGTTGAGGTTGTCACCAATAACGTGCTTGGCGTGGGAATACAGTTCAAGGTCTTCCACGTTTACGCCGTACCTTGCCATCTTTTTAATAAGCGGCTGAACCTCGTCTTCCCAGAACTTTTCTACTTTCGCAGCGGTAATCTTCGGTCGTTGCGTTTCCTTCAAGAACACGTTGATTTTATCTGTCAGTTCGCCAAGTTTTTTCTGTGTTACGTCGATGGAATAATTTTTATCAACAATCCAGTACATTGCATCGTTGAACTTGCGATTAAAAACAGACTTGGCTTTATCCATGTTGGTCAAGGGTAATGTGTATTGTTCCCCCTCTACCGCCGTGGCGTACTGAATATGCTCGTTAATCTCAGCGGCATCCTCGTTAAAAAGTTGGTTGACATATTCATTTGGGTGTGGTATTTTATCGACAATTGAAAGGAGGCTGTCATGCCCGATCTTGTCTGTTCCAATTGCGGAAAGAATTTCTTTAGACGATACATGTACCACAGAAGTTCCAAAAACTACTTTTGCAGCGTTGATTGCGCTAACAGGGGCAAGTATATCAACGGCACGAACGCCGCTGGGTATAAGGTCGTTAGGGTCGGTGGGAAGCAAGTCTACGAGCATAGATGGGTTGTCGAGCAAAACCTTGGGAGAAATCTTCTTCCCACTGAGCATGTTCACCACATCAATGGGGACAAGGCGGACAACAGAATCGAGAACCTTTCTGTCCTTAAGGATAGTGCGCATCATCGCAAGCACATCCCTTTGGCCTACGACATCAAGACTGCTAAAAGGCTTAAGGACGCCGGTATCGGGTACAAAAGACTTGGAAAGATTTTTAACCGCCACCCCAATTCCATTAGAGAGGCTTTTATTCGCAGGGGGTGGCACAACCCCTTTGGCAGAAGGCTTCCTGATGTCGTTCTTCGTAAGAGGGCCGCTGATATTCTTGGGGTCGCTCCTTTTTAAGATTCTGCCCGACTCCACATCCCGCAAAACCCCTCGCTCAGTTCGCACAAACACGTTAGCCAAGGCGTCCAAAAAGTCGGCTATTTTCTTAATTAGTTTTCTTACCACACTGCTCTGTTTGCCACGGTTTCTCAACTGACGCTCAACCCATCTTGCCTGTGCTTCCTCACTCCCCTTGCGTGACAGGATTTTTTCTTCAGCCGCCGTGAACAGGCCAGCAGCTTTCATGTGGTGAAAAAGTTCGTGGCTAAGAATAAACCTGTCAGCCTTGTTGCGCTTCAGCTTAATTTCACCGTCAAAGTACGATCCTACGACTTTCTCCCCCGGCTTGGCTTCCTTACCGTATGCCATCCTTATCGTTGCGCTATCGTCTCCCACCACGCTGTCAGCGATGTTTATGGCAATGTTTCCGGTGGGGGTTGACACACGCACGCTGTCACCGTTCACCCGTGAACCGAAACCCATGCGCTTGAACTCTGCCGCTACCTGTTTAGCCATAGTAATGTTTTGACGGCGGTCAGGCTTCTTGCTTCTTGGAAACAGTGGGTTGCGGCGTTTCTTATCGGTGTACTGTGCGCCGCCGGGGTCTAATGGGTGTTGACGGCGGTCGGTAGCGAGTTTGGTCTTTGTCGCCTTCGGTGCAGCTTTTGTCCGTTTCCTCTCAAACTCACGCTTTTTTTCAATCAGTTCGTCGTTGCGTCTTTTTATTTCTGCATCAGATGGTTTTTTTATTCCGTGTTTTTCTGCTAATTTAACCCACGCTTTGTCAACACCTATCTTCGCTGCCTTTTCGGGTGTGGCTTTTTGTGTTTTGGTCTTTACTTCCGTCTCTTTTTGTGATGTAGTCAGGCGTGCTATGCCATCCAGCAAAGAACTGGCACTATAAACTCCAGTGGGTATAGAGTTTTTTGTATTAATAATGTTAGGGTCAAGGAGCACATCGCCGTTATGGAAGAACATATCGGCAGGTCCATTTAAAATTCCGGCAAAAGAGATGAAGTCGTCCACCACATTAACGGGGATAGACTTGATAACCGCATTTCTAACCTCAGGCTGATGAAGCGCATCGACCATAATAGACTGCACATTCCTCTTAGTTTTGACATCAAGGTCGCTAAAACTATGATTAAGAGAGGCGAGTCTATTTCTAATATTGCCAAGCTTCTTGACACTAGAAGTAACGCTATTTATTCCGCCTCCAAAAGACGAGGAACCCGTGTTAAAGACATCAGCGGCTGAATCTACTTTCTTTGACGCTTTATATGAGACACTTTGTACCAACGGTTTCTTAACGCCTTGACCTTCTTTCGATGCGATCTTGTGTTTTAATGCCCTGTACCCGATGCCGATGCGCTCTGCCATCGGCATGTCGATAGTAATGTTATCAGCAATCGCATACATGTTTGATTCAGTAACGCTCACAATCTCCGAAGCACTAATTTCTCCAGCAACACCGTATTCCGTGGCTTCCTTGACTCCATACTGGTATGGCCTTTTAGTTTTAGGCGCATTTGTCTTCACGCCGATTATATATGCTGGTTCATTGACAGACGGTTTTCCACCAGCACGGGGGCTACCTCCATGAGCGAACATGCCAGCGACAACGGGGTCATCCACGAAAGATGTCTGACCTTCGTGTCCCACGTGAACAAAGTCACCTTTTCCGTGTGACGCTATTTTCCCTGTTTCAATTACGTTTTCATATTCAGCCTTAGACATGCCCCTATATAATATATCGTCACCCTTGCTCACAGGAAGTTCTGTAGAGAGTCCTGATTCTTCCATTAAAACAACACCCGCCGCGCCATTCCCTCGGTTTTTGTCAACCCTTGAAATTGTGGGGTTATACGTAACGGCGACACCTCCAACTTTTACCTCCGCTGCCTTTTCCGGTGCGACTTTTTGTACCAGTGGTTTCTTAACGCCTTGACCTTCTTTTGCTTTACGGGGCGTTTTGTCACTTATTGCGGCCCTTTCCTTGGGGCTTTCCGCAATTTCCGTTACCTTTGCGGTTGCTTCCGCAGCAGGGGCTTGGGTTCTTGCAGCCATTTCCGTTGCCTTGACCGGTTCCGTTACATTGTCCTTTTGCCATGCTTCCTCCAATGCTTGCTGTTTGGGGTCTTTTCTATCCATTCCAGCATCTCTGCGCTGGGATTTAATTTTTGTTTCTTCGTCCTTCCAATATTGTTCTTCTTTGCGTCGTTCTATTTCTGCTTGAATTGGGTTTCTGTTCGGTACGGTTTTCCCGCGAGATTGTTTATAAACATCAAGTGTCCTTGTCCCCCTGTCTTCACCCATGGACGCTTCCATACGGGCGTATTCGTCAGGGCCGGGGATGTCTCCAAGGTCAATGGTGCGCCCCTTAACTTTTGTGCCTGTATCGCCCTCTCCTGTGGTATCACCGCTATTATCAACCGAAGCTTTGCTGAACACACCCGTCACACCACCAGTAGGAACACCCATGACAGCACCAGCAGCAAACGATTCGCCAGCGCGCAGCAGGTTCTTTTTTTCAAAAAAGGATTGGTCTTCGCCGGTCCAGATTTCGTTCAGGATAGATAGTTCTTCTTGGGTTAGTTCCTGTAATCCTTCGCCGCCACCCTGAATAACGGCTTCTTTTAGCATCCGAACAAGACGGTATTCATCACCAACTTTGCCTATTTTGGCAAGCTTACTCAGTTCTTTGGTAGCAACCTTTCCGGCCTTAACCCCCAACACCTTATTAATAAGGCGTAAATGACCACCACCAAAACCAAGCTCCACAAGGCCAGCGGCTGTTCCTGTTAATGCTGCCTTGCCTGGAGAAGCGTTCTCAATACCGTGCTGCTCAACGTCAGCCATAAAATTGTGGGCGGCTTCTTGTGGTGCCGTTGTTGCAACAATTCCAGCCGCAGCGCCGTATTTAACGGCTTTTGAAGCAAGCTGTTTTGCTGCCAGCTTGACAGCAACGTCTTTCGCAACCCCCTCAGCCACAAGTCCCTTGGCTTTGTTGGCAATTAAAGATTTTGACATTTTCTTTAAGGCCAAACCACCCAACGCTTTTGCGCCAATGCCAGCGCCCGTCATGCCAATAATCATAGATGGAGCAACCGTTCCTGCCGTGTGCAAAAACCAATTGGTTGCACCCTCTAATGTTGGGCTGTCAATTAGTTCTTCAAAAGAAGTTTCACCCTCATACTCAGACGCTTTTTCCATCAAACCGCCAGCTTTTTCTGCGCCCCACTCAGCAACGGAATCAGCACCAACAGCTTTTCCCGCCATTGAAACAACAGCAGGAGCAACGGCAGCGGTTTGATACAATCCGGCTTTCCAACCTTTGCCAAACTCAGACTTGTCGTCTGGTTCAACTGGCTTCGGCTGGTTTACTAACGGTTGTTCAGGAAGCGGAAAAATTTCCTTCCTGTCTAAATAATCAAATGTTTTTGACCAATTAGTCATCGAAATCTCGCGTTGTACGGTTTTGGCATTCCTGACATTACATTCTTTTTGGGGAGGTCTTGCATTAAAGATTCAGGCAAACCCGCACCTTTAAAGGCATTTTTGCTCTCTTCTTGGTAGTTTTCCCACATATCTTTTTTCTTTTTACGAGAATAGTATCTACCATCATCCCCTTTATATACTTCGTATCCAGCAGCTTTTTCAGCAGCTATTGTTTTTTTCCACGTTTTATGGCCACGACCCTTTAAAAGAAGCCCTGTTTTTGGATCTCTTGACGGCCAGTGGCCCGTAGAATCTGGCTTAAGACCGGCTGCTTTCGCAGACTCCATGTCGTAACCGTTTCCTTCTGGGTCAAATTTTTGTTTGTTTTTTTGAGGACCGCCCCTGTCTATACGCTTAAACCTTTGTTCGTCCGCCGAACTTTTTTTAAAGGCAGCATCGCGAGCCGCTCTTTTTGCTCTTTCTTCTGCCCTTCTTTGTTCAAATTCATAGCCAGCGTCTTCATAACTAATTGTATCATTGTATTTTTTTTCAAGTTCTTTCTTAAATTTTAAAACCTGGGATGTATAATATCTTTGTTCTCTTTCTGTTTTTGCAGCCCATTGCGCGTTTTCTTTTGACGCTGGAACCCACGTTTCTTCTCCGTCTATGTTAAATCCCAATTGTTCGTAACCACCAGTTTTGGTTTTTTGGATATTGTTTGCAGCAAGGGCCAACTCTACATTCCTATCGTAAATAGGCTTTGTTGATTCTTCTTTGTCTTTTTTGGGAGTTCCTTTTGCTATAATGTTTCCGTTTTTATCATATCTTATCTGTCCCTCACCCAACGTAAATCCATCGTCTTTTTCTTTTGCTGTGTATGGTTTCAACGAAGCGCCATTGTCCGCCAAAAACTTACCCATCAATTCAGGATTGTTTGCCAACGTCGGATCGGTGGTCATCTTTTCGACTACAGGAAAAAAATTTTCGGTCGGCGCTGTTATCTCAACATCGCCCTGTGATGTTTTAATAACGCCCGTTGATTGTGTTGGGTTTACATTTGTAAATGAAAAACTTTCTACGTCTTCTAAGCCAAGAACAGGAGCGATGTTTCTCAATGCAGCATTGGCCCCATCTGTCGTTTTTTGTTGCAAAGCTATTTCTATCCCTTTGCCCCACCTACGGTACTGATCTTGTTTCTTTTCTTGTTCAAGCTGTTGCTGTTGTAAAACAGTTCTTTTTTGCAACTCTCCAACCCGTTGCGCCTCAAAAGCGTTCTGCGCCTTCCGTTGCTCCTGTAGGTCAGCCTGTTGCTGCTTATACAAAGCGTTCCTGTCCGCCGCCTGTTGATTTTGGTTGCGAATCTGCATAGCATTGGAAAAGTTTCCCATTGCCTGCTGCTGGTATTGGTTCGGGTCTACGTTGAAAGCGTTGTAATTTACCATTTTTTACATCCCGTAGGCTGTGGTTTTAAACTGACCCATATGAAATGGTCCTGTCGGCGCTGCGGCATAGCCAAGGGCGTTGCCGTAAGAATAAGGTACCTGATTGGGCTGCTGGTACATATTGTACGCTGCCATTGCGTTCATGGGGGCAGCGCCAAGCATATTCCATTTTTGGGCCTCGGCCTGCCCACCGGCAAGCAATCCTTGTGCGGCGGCATCGCCAGCATACCTCAAGTTAGTGCCGGAATTGCCAGCGTAATTCTGACCGGCAGAGTTTAAGGCATTATTATATCCTGTCTGTACCCTTGCCAAAGACTGCAACGGGTTAAGTGAGTCGTAATAACGGCGCAAAAAATTATCTTGCTCATTAGAAGCAAGACCAGATGCAAACCTCATGGTGTCGGCATTTCTGGATCTTCCGCCAGCAACGGCACTTTTATCAAGCGCGTTTATTCCTTGGCTTAGGTTCCATTTATACGCATCGCTTGCCTTAAAATCCCCAGGGCCAGCCATTGCTTTATCGTAAAGCTGGTCCATAGCGTTGATGCCAATGTTCGCGCCCTGAAGTTCTATATCTCTGAACGGCTGTGTATCAGCACGGGTTGTGTCGTACATATACTTTTGGAGTGCATTGGCTTCTCTTGCAGACTGCATTTGTGTATTGGATGCGTTTCGCGCTGCTTCAGTCTGGGCATCGGTTGCGTTCATGCTTGCGCCAAGCCCCGCGCCCATTATTGCCCCAATAGGATTGCCACCACTCACCAAAAACCCAGCAGCACCCCCAAGAACAGGTTTTAAAATTTTGTCAAAAAATCCCATGCCGAACTCCTTACGTTTCCATTAAACCAGCAGCTTGTTTATAAAACAACTAAGCCCTTATAAATAAAACATCGTTATTATTAGACATCTTTGCATAATCAAGCCATTTTTTTTTGTTCTTTGGGCCGGACAACTCCGCCATCAGCTTTAACGCCTGTTTAAAATCAGCGTTTATTTTTATTGCTTCTAAACAACAATCTTTTGCCTGATTGAACTGCCCTATGTTTTTATGGCAAACAGCCTTCAGAACCCATGCGTCAGCCCATTCAGGCGCCCACCACGCAACGGAAAGATACGAATCAAACCAGGCAATTGCTGCCGTCCAGTTTTTTCGATAATAGTGTTCTCTGGCAAGATAGTATCTCTCACGGACAAGCTTCGGGTTTTTCTCCAGTTCTTTCCTCAAAATCCTGATTGTACGGTCTGGGTCTTTTTTGTGGGTAGGGCTGTACCCGTACTCAATAACGCTTTTACCAACAGCATTACCTGTCACGCTCAAGTAGTTATGAATGGCACCCTTCCACACTATCCCCGTGTTGTTTTTAAACAACCTCGGTGCCAGCATGGACGTTTTGTTGCCGTTAACATTTATGTTAATAATGTGTTCATCTGAGTGTTTGCTTACATCTTCATATAACTGGTCAACCGGGCTAATCAGCTTTTCGTCAGCGTCGATGATAAAAATCCAGTCGCCGTGGCATTTAGACAGCGACAGGTTTCTCGCTTCGGCAAAATCGTCGTTCCACTTGTACTCGTCGGCATAAACCTTGCTGGTGTATTTCTTAGCTATTTCAACAGTTTTGTCGGTAGACCCCGTATCGAGTATGACAATTTCGTCCAGTCCCTTGATAGACGCAAGACACGCACCAAGCATGGCCTCTTCGTTTTTAACTATCATTGAAGCTGAAATCATTTTAGCTCTCTTCTAATAGCTGCGCCCAAATGTATGTACCGGCGTCCGCGGCCGCATCCCCTGAGTTAATCTCGCCATCCCCGCCCCTGTCTTTAGCCACCATCTGAATAAGATCGTTCTCGCTTAGGGCAATCGGTCTGACACAAGCCCCAGACGTGCCTTCATCGACTGTGCGCCCGTACCCAGCTACAGTCATACCAGGTATTTCGGCGTAGCCACCGCCGGTGTTTATTTGGAGTTGGGCAAAAGCGTGCATTCGTGTACCACTCCCAAGGTTAAACAGCACCCCAAATCCTAATAGGTAAACACCTGTGGTATTAATTGTTAAAATTCCGGTTGATGTATTAAACGAATACGCACTATCATCATACGGTGCAGATGCGAAATCAGTAACCGTGGCGTATGAAGTTGTCAATGTTTGTTGTGACGTTTTATACGCATGAAAAAGGTTTGGTGAACCACCACCTGCTGCGCCCGTCGGCCCTGTCGCTCCAGTCGGCCCTGTAGCACCCGTGGGTCCAGCCTGTGTCGGTCCCGTTGGCCCCGTCGTACCAGTTGGCCCAGTAGGTCCAGTCGGCCCCGTGGTTCCTGTAGGGCCTGCCTGCGTAGGCCCTGTGGGTCCGGTTGTTCCCGTCGGTCCGGTAGGTCCAGTCACTCCAGTAAGACCCGTGGGGCCGGTCGGTCCAGTGGGTCCAGCCGTTGTCGGGCCTGTCGGACCTGTAACACCAGTTGGACCCGTCGGTCCCGTAGCACCCGTTTCACCCGCGCCTGTGGGCCCAGTCGGGCCAGTTGGTCCAGTAGGGCCAGGGGCACCCGTAGGCCCTGTACCACCGCCGCCAGGAGGCGTCTCCCAAGACAAGTCACCCCGTAAAAAATGGTCTGTATCATTATCCCCCTTTGGACAAAGCCCGTGGGCGGAAACCGTCGCGTTTAAATCTGTATTATCATCTGGTTCTGCGAAATCATCAATTTTAGTAGATGTTGTTGCAGCACCTATTGGAGAATATTCATCATCGTGGTTATGGTTTATGTCGGCTTTTTCTGTGTTAAGAGTACCAACACTTGAATCCAAATCAGTCACATCAAGACCAACGGCATTTAAAATATCAACAATATATTGATGTATCCAAATAACAAACCGAACATCAAATTGGTTTGCCAATTCTGGCGGCATGTTTTTAACGGTTGTCATTCAAGTACGCTCCCGTCCAAACAGTCCTAACAGGGTCAGAAACCGTCACTCTTGGCGTGAAATCTCTGTGCCTTCCAAGCCTTCTCCAAATCAAACGCTGCTTATATTTACCGGCTTTTCCAATATCGCGCCATTTTTCGTTTCCCCACGTTTTGCCCTTATCAACAGAAACTTCCAGTACGGCTTGCGGATCAGAGCCCTGTCCGGTAGAAATTCCAACCCCGCCTTCTTGTTCCAACTCAAAAGAAGAAAAAGTAACAAGCTCTGACCCCTTCTGCACCGGCATGGCTCGCTGTCTGATTATTTCATCACCGTCATCTGAATATGTAGTCTCGCTTAACTCATATATTTTTCCGTTTGCGTAGTCTCCGGCTAGATGCTTTTTGTCGAGTTTCATGTAGCAGTTTGGACGCCACCTTCCGGTTCCCGTTCTCCATTCGTACCAATGCTTGAACACCATGTCGTAAACAAAAGTCTTGTTTCCGGTCGGGAAAGTAATCACATAAAACGTGTGACCACTCATTGAAAACATAAAGCTATTCGCGTCTTTAGCTGTTGTCATTGACGCGATCTCACGATCTACATGCTCGTTACTTAGTTTAATCGGGTTGGCAGAAAGCTGAACAACAACGCCAGTATTGTCCAAGGCCACCAAGCTGTTAAGAAAAACCGCGCCACTTTTTTCTGCAAGAATTCCGCACGGTATGTTACCACCCTGTATTTTTGAAAACGCAAAATCACTTCCCCCAGAGTTGTAGTAAACTTCACCAGACTCATGCCCCATCGCATAAACTTGTCCATTAACCGCATACAATGATGACAAATAATCTTTTTTTACTGAAGTGATGGCATACTCTACACCGTTCCAAGAGCTTCCATCATACAAATCAGATTCATAAAAGTTTTCTGAGTTTGCATCGTGTGAAAGAAAATACCCCCCCTCATATGCAAGCGATGCAGGTGAAAAAGGCAGGTCGTCGTTTTCAACGTCACTAAGGGTTTCATCCTCATAAATATAACAACGGTTGTTTTCTACCACGCACACCTGTTCTCCGTTGCTTTCAATCCAAGCGTTCCCAGAGCTATAGTCAAGCGTTCCAATAAGTGTGCTACCACCGAACGGAGTTACTTTATACAAACCGCTGCCGCTAACAACAAAACCCATGCCGCGACTTTCTGCCATTGCCCGTACTTTCGCAGATGATCCAAGGTCACAGAACTCAAGCAATCCAGGTCTGCCAACAAGTGCGTCACGCCCATATATTTTGCGGGGTGAAAAATACAAGTTTATCGGCAAATATCCGTCCGGTCCTTCGCCGCTAATGAAAGGTATTTTCATTATGATTGTGTCCCAACAATTGTCCCATCGGTATCGCTTGAAGGAGCACTGCTTTTGATTCTTAGATCGCCCGTACTATCAACCCATAGGTAATAACTTCCGATTATAACCGGTTGATCGTCCCAGTCATCATCATCCAAAGTAATAAAGGTTCCGTCATTTGGTGTATTCCCAAAACACTGCGACAAATAGCCCCTTGCCACGTTTATCCCGTTCCCTGAAACATTGTCTGAAAAATCGCACCCGATTATAGATATGTTAGCTGTGGTTGCATTGGTGGCCGCTACAACGCCACGGCCCTGTGATTGAGTTCCTTGGTAATCATGCGCTTGGCAACCGCTTAGGGTCAAATTTCTATATCCATCTATATAAAATCCAGGCCATGTTCCGACGCTTCCATAGCTGTTTTCGATAGCCATGCAACCAACGCATGTGGTGGCCTTGTTGGTATCTGTAGTTTGGTGTCTTCCAGTTGCGTTTGTGTCATAATCAAACCAAAAACCAGCGTTAGCGTTCCGGTATGACAATGCTCCCGTTATGGTAACATTATGGGCTTTGTTGACCAAAATTCCAGTGTTTTCCCCGTTGCTGACAACTACAGAACCAATGGTAATGTGGGCTGAGTCATGCACCCATATTCCGTATCCGCTGGCGCTTGTTACTTTCCCAGCACCATTTACTCTGGCTCCGTCTGTAATGGTGTTGAAGTCTCCACCAGGATAAATTCCTATATAACCAGCGTCTTCGACAATAGAACTTATAAAGCTGTTCTCAACGTAATATGTGTCGCCTGAGTTAAAATAAACTCCGACATACGGCGTTCCGGTCTGAGCGGGACTTTTAATGTATCCTCCGACCCTAATATTGCTACAATTTTTCGTGCTTGGTACAACTATAACCCCGTTGTGTTCGCATGTGTCAATGTCTGGCCTAATGTCTAAATTATCGCAATCAACCGTATAAACACCTGACCCATCAGCATCCGTAATGATCGGCGTTATCGTTCCATTCGTAGCAGTCGTAATTTTTACAGCATCTCCATCAGAATCTTTTATCGTCACATATCCGATGTTGACTATATCGGTTGCATTAACTTCAATGGTTCCGTTTGATGTGCTATTATTATCCTTGTTTCCGTCTATAATTCCAGTTCCTATTAAATCAAACCTGTTCGCCCCATTAACGTAAACAAGCGAGTCGTCCGTACTATCGGCAAGTTTTAAAGTCGCTGCTTGTTTTATTAACAATGTTATGTCTGTTGTAATTGTAACCTTAACAGATGTGTATGTTCCATTGTTTAATTCTACTGTTCCGCCGCCCAACAAAGAACTAACCGCAAATTGAGTGGCGCTTGTCCCACTTCCGAACCATTCAACAGGCACAGAACCAGATCCATTAAAACGAATCATGCTCACCGCAGTAATTTGTTGGTTTTTAGACGCTACAATGTTGTTTGGCGTATCTACGGTTAAGAGTTCATCTCCGGTAGTCCTTACAAGTCTTGCTCCGGGCTGTATTTCTATGAAGACCAGCGGGTATGATGTTAGGTCAATATTTGTGTCTAACGTATAATCGGTGGTGTTTGCACTTCCGTCGTGTCGTAAAACAATGTTGGCGACCTCAGATGTGCCAACCTCTGTTATAATATCATAAATAGTATCCCCAGTTCCAGAAGCGGTTACGCCCTGGTCTGTTTCGTCTGGGTCGGGATAATATGAGTATGTCGTTGAACTTGATGATGTTGCTGCGGTCCCAACTCCATCAACAGTCCAAACCGTAACATCTTCGTCAGTTTTAAGAACGAACTTGTATTCGTCGGCGTAATAAATTGTTGCTTCGCCCCTTGAATCAAAGACAACGGGGTTGGCGGCTGGCACAGTACACGCTTCATCAGTATAAACAACCTTCGGAGTTGTTGTACCAGATTCATAAGTATAAAGTTTATACCCAACGCCTGGGTTGCCGTCGCTATCGAAAACCTGCATGACCGGAGAATAAATTGAATCGCCCATTTTTTTCCCTTTTTACCTCAAAACAAACGGCAGTGTTGCGTAACCAACACGAGCAGAATAGTCTATATTAAAATCACCCTTAGAAGAAGTCCCTCCACGGCAAACAACATTTGTGTTCGCTTGGGGAACTGGGTGGCTGTTCATATTTTTTAGTGATCTCAGCGTTGATTGTGCTCTAGCCACGACAACACCAGACGGCTCTTTTTTATATTCTGGTGCCATTTCTATAGCAAGATTGAAAATTATCGCAGGTTCGTACTCTGGCGGGAGTGCCAGGCTATCCGTTGTGGCTGAATAAGTGGTAAATATTTTATGTGACCAGATGTGAACAGCGTATGTATCATCGGGAGTGGGCCAAAAAAAGAAAGTTCCGTTCGGGTACGTCCTTTCGTAATATAGTGCGGCTGGTTTTTGCGTTTCTGACTTCTGGCCAGTATAGGCATATTCCTCCGCTGAAAAAACAGCGAGTGGCGTATCTACGTTGTCGTCATCACGAAGAAAAGCCGCTTTAATTCTACCGGGCCAGGTAGTATCCACGGTTGCCCCAGAACCAACAGTATAAGACGCCGTTCCGTTTGTAATGTTGAAATTCTCTCTGGTTATCGCGTTTTTTAGGCTTGGTATCGCTTGCCATTGGCTCAACATCATGTTTAACGCACTGATGCCGTCAACAATTTCTTCGACTTCCATATCGGCAAGACCGATCTTGCGACCAGCCGCTTGCACAATTGTCCCGATAGTAGACATTATTCAGCCCCACCGTGTTTTTCGGCCATGTGTTTATCGTACCAACGCTTGTCCTTGTACTCTTTATCGCACTCAGCGCAGTAAAGAATTTCAGGTGCATCGTCACTTACTGGCGCGTCAAGTTCGACGGGGGCGACATCAGGCGTGTCATCCCAAACCATTGTGTTTTTCATTTTCGGCTGAACGGGCATTTTGTTCCATTCTTTTGCGTTCGGGGCGTCAAACCAACCCTCTGGAATAACTTCGCCGCGCTCAAAGATTTTTCCATCGCTGCCTTTGTAAAGCCATTGTCTATGGTCGTTAATCATGTTTTTCTCCCAACGGCGAACCGTCCGAACCGTAAAAAGTTTATGCCAAATTTTTCTGACAACGCTGGTGTCATGTCGAGTTTTTGGTCAACGTCATCAACAATAAAAATGCACCCATCATCAACTTCTTCTATTTTATCAACAACTTTTGTACGGTCGCTCAACGCTTGTGGAGGACCGTCGATTAAAATCATTGAGTATTTTTCTTTTATGTCATAGTCGTACCAGCCGTTAATAACTGGTCGTTCCAAAAGTTCTACGTTCCCGTATCCGCACTGCTTTAGAAGCCCGTTCATCCTTGAAATCCATTCTGGATGGTGTTCAAGGGAAGTAACCTTTTTGCCAGATGCGCCGAGGATTAGTGTGGTAAGTCCAGACCCAATCTCAAGAATGTTACCGGTGGCTTCTCTGGAAAGTTCTGCCACCATGCCAAGCATCGGTATGGTTGGGGTCCACTTGTTGTTCCAGTGTTCGCTAAGGTCGCAAAAATTGTTTGTGTCGCAATTTCCGTTTTCAATTTTTTTAATCAAACTGACAATGTGCTGGTCAACAAGCCCATTTTTTTCTCTCAAGTGGTAGGCAAGCGAACCAAAATATTCAGCAGACCCAATGTGACCAAACCGCATACACGGGTCCACATAAATTTTCCCGCCGGTTTTTTTCCACTTTTGACAGAACTCGTAGTCGCCGCCCCACCTTATGTTACCGTCAAGTCTTCTTTCAAAAATGAGTGGGGTCTTAATCTTCCGGTTTACGTCAAACCGGCTTGCGTATTTTGGTACGGAAATATACAGTAGTTCCAATACCTTGCGCTTTATCTTCAAAAAGCCGGTTGGAACAGACGCAACTTCCATCAGCCCGTCTTGGTCGGTCCACAACTCTCCACCAAGAAATCTTACTGGAAATTCAGGATCTTCCGACTTTTTGGGGTAGACTCCAGCCACAACGTCCCTGTCATATTTGACCAACTTGACCAAGTCTTCAGGGTCAAAGTGAACATCAGAATCTATAAACACAAAAGTGTCACACTTTGATTCAAGGAACTCCTGAACAAGCGAGTTTCTTTGGTCGTCAACATGACAGTCATAAGCGCATATCGCCAGTTCTGAACCAATCCCGTTTTTAAGTAGTTCTTCTTTCGCGCCGAATAGAGAATAGACTGTCTCTGCGGAAATATCGCTTGTTGTTGGTATGGCAATAAAAACCCTTGTCGGCTTGCCACCAAACGCACCGCTCGATTTAAGAATTTTCATAAAACCACGTGGGGGTCCGAAGACCCCCGTTAAGGTTAGATCACGCAGCCCCTTTGATAATACCAGCCGCAATAAGGTCAGTGCGAATCTGGTTTAAAAGGACCGTGTTTGCAGCCACTACAGCCGCAATCGTGGTAGTCGAGTGGGTAGTCGTAATCGCCGTCACCGCAGCCTGACTGGAACTGGAAAACGGATTCTGCGCGAGTTCCCACAGATAGTGTTTGTTTGCTCCACCTGCCATAACCTACCTCCTTACGCCGCGCCCTTAATCAGACCAAGCTCAACAAGGTCGGTCCGAATCTGATTAAGCAGCGTGGTGTTCGCTGCAACAACAGCCGCGATAGTCGTGGTAGAATGGGTGGTGGTGATCGCCGTTACAGCCGCCTGATTGGAACTCGCAGGCTGGTCGCACGGGGTCGTGCCGAAAAAGCCAACTTTTTCAGTGGACGCAGTACCAATCTGGCACCCATCCGGTCGGTTGGTTCCGATAACATCATAATCTGCCATTACTTCACTCCTTGTGGTAGCCCCGGCGAACCGGGGCGGTTAAACTATCAGCCGATCACCCTGCATCCAAACTCCGGTCTTTGAGCCAAAAAGCCAAAGAATACATCGAGTCGCATCGGGTAGTTCGCTGAGTTAATGTCATACTGACGCAGGATACGAATGTTAATGCCGTCCTGAGCCATCTGGGACTTAAAGGAAACGTCACTCGGCATCTCAAGGTTAGCGGTAGCAAACGTATAAGCTTCAGGATGGAAAACCAGGTTTTCGGGATACGCAGTGGAAGCCGTACCAACCATAGTTACCGTAGCGCCGTCAACGGGGAAGGCGTCAATGTTCTGTTTCGCACCAGTCGTGTACATAGCGGGAGAAACAGTCAGGGTGGCATCATCGCCAACAGCAGTAGCAGCAGTAGTGACTACAAACTGCTGTAACGCACCGGTTGTTTCCTTGGTTTCGGGGTTTACCTTGTAAACACCGCTAACCGTAAAAACATCGCCAGCGACATAGGTGCCGCCATCAACGCCGATGGTATCAAGCACGAGGGTAGTCGCGCCTTGGGCGGAGACGGTAGTCCCAACGAGGCCGGTCGTTCTGGTCCCACGGGTCAACTGCTTCACGTTCTGGCTCATGTACCAATCCAAGCCAAGAGCGCGACCCATTTTGCCGTTCATGTACTG
>Ga0272440_1000137_pt1 | contig 60579 bp, 58 predicted proteins | sample SSMMMBAug17_FD_192440 | JGI IMG/M metagenome (GOLD analysis project Ga0272440, IMG submission 192440) | Marine sediment archaeal communities from Little Sippewissett salt marsh, Falmouth, MA, United States - SSM-MMB-Aug17 | ecosystem: Environmental > Aquatic > Marine > Wetlands > Sediment ... | reverse complement strand
ACTAGATGGTTATGCACTTATTGGTGAAGTAAAAAACAGAAGCAAAGACGCTCCATTTACTATAGATGAAGCCAGCGCATTTATGCAAAAAGCAGAAGAACTTATGAAAATTGAAAAGATTAAAAAAACAATATTATTTGTTGTGTCAATGGGTGGTTTTAGGAATAATGCTTTGGATTTTGTAAAAAATAATGGGGTTGCATGGAGTTCAGATGATAGATGGCTGGAAAGACAGACTTAAGGAATTCTCTGAAAATAACTTCCTCGTTATTGATATTGTTCGTTTTGAGGTAATTGTACTGTAGAGACGTAGCATGCTACGTCTCTACACGACCTTTTTTTTGGGGACGATCAAGAAAAATGGGTATGTTATTTTCAGAGCCTTCCTTAAGGAATTCAGAAAAAAAATATCAAAAGAAAAGGATAAAGGACGCTAAAGCGCCCTCAGGTGGCATTGACACGAAACTGGTAGAAACATTTTTTTTTAATATTATCAATAAGAGATAGCTTATTGATAAAGTACTAAATGAGGTTGAGGGCGCTTTAGCGTCCTTTTCCCCATATGTAGCGTGGGGCTTTAGCCCATAGCCGTCAGGCTAAGGCAAATTCGCTCTGATGCTCGTTCCCAGGCTCTGCCTGGGAACGTGTTCTTGGCGGCTCTGCCGCCTGTTCAGTTCGTAGTGGCAGAGCCACCTCGGAAAACGTTCCCAGGCAGAGCCTGAAAACGAGCACCGGAGCGAGTTTGCGCTTAGCCTGACGGCAATGGGCTTTAGCCCCATGCGGACGTGGATTTACTGGAAGACAGTATTTTTCAATGATTATCGCTAAAACAACCGACTTTTGCTCGTTCCCAGGCTCTGCCTGGGAACGTTTTCCGAGGTGGCTCTGCCACCTACGAACTGAACAGGCGGCAGAGCCGCCAAGAACACGTTCCCAGGCAGAACCTGGGAACGAGCATCAGAGCGAGTTTGCCTTAGCCTGACGGCTATGACGCACAGCCGTGCGTCTCTAAAAAGTAAAACATAATCACAATTATCAAAAAATTGATCACTATTTTTAAACAAATTTGAAGGATGCGTAAAATTCCCTAGAAAACTGGTCGTTCTCCAACAAAAAGTGTACAAATTCCACCAGTCATTGGCAGCCATTTTACATTTTCAAATCCGGATTTACACATCATCCTGGAAAAATTCAACGACGAGGGAAATCCAATGACAGAATTGGGCAAGTAACTATAAGCAAAGGCGCTTTTTGATACCATCTGTCCAATTATTGGTAAAATTTTTTTAAAATACAGTAAATACAGTTGTTGTAAAAAATGTAATTCAGGTAATGTCAACTCTAAAATCAAAATTTGTCCGCCGGGAACAATATAGCTAAATAATGTTTTTAATAGTTTTTGTTTGTTCATAACATTTCGAATTCCAAATGACATGGTTACTGCATTGAAACAGGTCTCTGGATAGGGTAAATCAAAAGCATCTGCACAGACTGTATAAATGAATGGGGTATTGGCTGCCCGAATTTTTTGTTGTGCCAGTCCAAGCATATTGGCAGAAAAATCAACACAATGAATTTTTGCGGTTGAATATTGTTTACGAATAGCAAGGGCAATGTCGCCTGTACCCGATGCAACATCCAATACCATTTGATGGTCATTTAAATTGAGAGCCTGAACCAGTTTATCCCGCCACATTATATCCTGTCTTAAACTCAATGTTCGGTTTAAGAGATCGTAACGATGGGCGATAGACTGAAACATATCCTGGATATAAGGGAGTTCATGTTTGTCCATTGACAACCTCAAATCGTGCATTAAAATAGAAATAACGAAGTAACCATGTGATTAAGTAAATTATATCAACCACACAGTCGGTTCTTGCACTAACACAGTCTGTTTGAACATGCAAGATATGCCGAAAAATAAATAAAAAAATTGGGTAAATATTATGGGGACAAAAAGAGATTATTATGAGGTCCTGGGGGTCAGCAGTAATGCCAATGATTCTGAAATTAAAGCAAAATACCGGAAACTGGCATTACAGTATCATCCTGATCGCAATCCAAATAACAAGGATGCTGAAGATAAATTTAAAGAAGCTTCAGAAGCATATGAAGTTCTGAGAGATCCTAAAAAACGACAAATTTATGATCAATATGGTCATGAGGGCCTGGAAGGTACCGGTTTCTCTGGATTTAGCGGGTTTGACGATATTTTTTCAAGTTTTGGGGATATTTTTGAAGATTTTTTTGGGTTCGGTCGTCGTTCCAAAGGCAGCGGGCAGCGGGGTTCTGATCTCCGATATGATTTAAATCTGACTTTTATGGAAGCAGCCTTTGGGACCAGCAAAGAAGTTGAAATTGCAAAGATGGATACATGTAATCGATGTCAGGGCGCAGGCAGTGAACCTGGAACCAGCCCACAAACCTGTCATGCCTGTCATGGAACAGGTCAAATGTCCCGAAGTCAAGGCTTTTTCACTGTTCGAACCACCTGTCCACATTGTCGGGGTGAAGGCAAAACTGTTTCTCATCCCTGTACAGAATGCCGGGGAGCAGGGCAGATTCGGGTTAAGAAAAAGGTTTCAGTTAAAATTCCAGCAGGTGTGGATAATGGCTCTCGTCTGAGACTGACCAATGAGGGTGAAGGTGGTGTTAAAGGCGGCCCCAATGGTGATTTGTATATTTTTATTCATGTAAATCCTCACGATATTTTTGAACGAAAAAATACCGATATTCTCTGTCAGGTTCCCATATCATTTGTTCAGGCCATTTTGGGAGATGAAATTGATGTGCCCACTTTAAAAGACAAAACAAAGCTTAAAATTCCAAAAGGGACACAACCCGGCGATGTATTTCGACTTAAAAACGAAGGGATACCATCATTACAGGGATATGGCCGGGGGGATCAGATTGTCCATATTCAGGTAAAAATACCAACCAGTGTCAGTAGCAAACAGGAAGAGTTACTGAAAGAGTATGCAAAACTCGAAGATAGTAAAATTACCACGCGTTTGAAAAAAATTCTAAAGGGTGGATAAGAATGTATGAGCTTAAAATAATCCGAAATTTTGCGGCAGCCCATCAATTGCCATTAAGCAAAACCAAATGTGAAAATCTTCATGGCCATAATTGGAAAATTGAGGTGATTGTTCAGGGAAATGAGCTGGATCAATCTGGAATGATGGTTGACTTTAGTATATTAAAAAAAGGGGTGGATCAAGTTCTTGAATCATTGGATCATCAATTTTTAAATGACATCCCTTTTTTTAAGGAAAACAGTCCATCTTCTGAGAATATCGCCCGATATATTGCGATTAATGTGGATAAACAATTGCATGTTCCAGGAATTAAGGTGAGTCGCGTGGTTGCCTGGGAATCTGATGATGCCTGTGCGACTTTCATTCCATAGAAATATCGAATTTGAGGTTTAAGTTCTTTGGAGACGTAGAAAGCTTCGTTTCTATAGAACATTTACCTCAAAACGAAAACAATAATGCCACAGTTATCTTTAGAGCATTCCTAATAATCACTCCTTGACTTACCCCAAGACAGCCAGCAAGATCCCCTGATCAACCAGAATAGTTGCCCTGGAATTAAGAACAATATTACTCAAACCACGAGAAGTTCCCAAACAAAGACTTTCATTTTTTAAAGGATATTTCATGCCTTTCAGTGTAATACCATTAACTGAAGGAGACAAAGGCAGTAAAGACAAATTGGCACCATCACGATCAATCAGCATCACCTTCGCAGCCCCTTTAATGCAAAATATTTCCTGAGTACCATCTAAAAGGCGGACGTGAACACCATCTACCAGATCAGATGCCATGAGCAAAATATTGCTAAAAGTCATATCCCATCGTCCACCCAAAGCGCTGAGAATGAGAATTTCCTGAGCGCCTCTATTCAAAGCTGCTGTTATAGACAACTCTAAATCAGTGGCATCTTTATCCACTGGATATTGAATAATTTCGCATCCCTGTTTCTTGATATCTTTCAGTTGTGTGTGATCGACAGAGTCCAGGTCGCCGACGATCAAATGCGGTACAATGTCATGCATCGTACAAAACCGAAGACCGCCATCGGCTGCAATTATCAGATCCTCAGCCTGAATAGGGATAACTGTTGGCGACAGATTTTTCATCTGTCCATTGGCAAAAATAATAGCTCTCATACTTAGATTTCTGTTATAATAGCTCTCATACTTAGATTTCTGTTAAGCGCGCCACTTCCTGATAGGTTGTAATGCCCTTTAACATTTTTTTTATGGCATCCTGGCGCAATGTTCTCATGCCTTTTTTGATCGCCATTTTTCTCAATGTCAGTGTGTTGGCATCTTGTGATGATGCTATAAATGCACGCATCTCTCGGTCAAATGGCATGACTTCAAAAATCCCGATACGTCCCAGATAACCTGTGTCACGACATTTAGGGCACCCCCTGCCTTGTTTCAAAATGATTGTGTTATCATCAGACAGGAGACGTTTATCAATACGAACCCCAATATTTTCGAGAAATTTCTGCGTTACCGGGTAATTTTGAATGCAATGGGGACAAATCGTGCGAATCAGTCGCTGGGCAATAATTCCCAATACAGACTCCGCAACAAGATAGCTTTTGATTCCCAGGTTGATCAGACGCGCCACACTTGATGGTGCATCGTTGGTATGTAACGTGCTTAATACAAGATGCCCTGTGAGAGATGCCTGAACGCCATTTGCCGCAGTTTCAGAATCACGCATTTCACCCACCATAATGATATCAGGGTCCTGACGCAAAATATTTCGAATAATACTGGAGAAGGTTATTCCCAGTGATGGCTGCACAGCGATTTGATTAAAACTGTCATGAACCATTTCAATGGGGTCTTCAATGGTCGTTATATTTTTTTCATGTGTGTCAATGGTTCCCAATGATGAATACAGCGTTGTTGATTTCCCACTCCCTGTAGGGCCTGTGACCAAAATGATGCCATGGGGCTTATAAATCATTTCTTGATATTTTTTTATATCGCGTTTTGAAAAACCCAATTGTTCAATATCTTGAAAAATTACTGTGGGATCAAGCAAGCGAAGCACAGTTTTTTCGCCAAAGGCCACTGGAATGGTTGAAACACGAATTTCAATATCTGTCTTTTCATGGGATAATTTTATTCGGCCATCTTGAGGACGACGTTTTTCAGCAATATCCAGTCTTGAAAGCGTTTTAATACGAGATGTCATTGCCGGATGAAGGGCCCGAGGTAACTTGTAGATTGTATGAAGAATGCCATCAATGCGCATCCGAATCAGCATGTTGTCTCGACGTGGTTCAATGTGAATATCGCTGGCACGTTGATCCAGAGCATATCGAAACAGGTAATCCACTGCATTTTTAATGTGGGCTTCGTTGGTGTGTAATTCGTTTAGTGATGACAAATTGGTATACTGTTCGAGGTTGCCAAGATCCAGTGCTGGACGTGTAAATTGATTCTCAGCAGCAGTAATGGATATTTTAAACCCAAAAAACTCTCGAACAGTTTTCAAAATATCCTGTCGTGTTCCCATAAAGGGTCGAATCTCCATGCCAACGACCCGCTTGATATCTTTAATTACTTCAGTTTCGCCAGGGTTGTACATCACAACTTCAAGACAGGCATCTCGTTTTTGAACCGGAACGACCAGGTGTTTCAGCGCAAATAAATGTGGAATTGTCTTGGTGACCAGTTCTAACTCCAGTTTAATGGGATCTATACGCTTATATTCAAACCCCATTTGACTGGCAACTGCCTGAACAATTGTTTCTTCATCCAGATACCCGCTGACTGTTTGTTTATATGTAATGTGCATGGATGCGACAATATCAATCATGGTCACAGGATGCTCAATTTCTTTTGTAACACCACCAATATTGACATTATGCACCTGTTTGAGATTTCGCCTAATTTCGCTTGATTTCCTAATAATTTCAGCACGTTGAGATTCAGAAATATATTCTTTGTCCATTAATATTTTTAATATATGATTATCAGAAAAATTCATTGTTATGCTCTTTGGGGTTGGGCCCATAGCCGTCAGGCTAAGGCAAACTCGCTCTGATGCTCGTTCCCAGGCTCTGCCTGGGAACGTGTTCTTGGCGGCTCTGCCGCCTGTTCAGTTCGTATGTGGCAGAGCCACCTCGGAAAACGTTCCCAGGCAGAGCCTGGGAACGAGCATCGGAGCGAGTTTGCCTTAACCTGACGGCTATGGGGTTGGGCCAACCCGTTGAAATTAATTAGTTTTAATTAAATCATAAATCATAAAGCATGAATCATGCTGCGATACTACTACAGCAAAGCAGCAATAATGCCCCGGTTATAGCTATAAAAATCCATCAATGCAAATTGCTGCTTTGCTGTAATACCCTTTTTCGGTTTTACAGTTTTTACTAACTCTGAGGTATCTACTAAAGCAAACAGAGGAATCATTTGGGTCAATTGGTTATCTGATAGTATTTCTAGTTCAATCAACCGGGTCAATATTTCTCTTTGAGCCTCTTCTTTTCCTTCTTCTTTTCCCTCTTTTTTTCCCTCTTTTTTGCCTTTATAAAGCAAATATTCTTCTAAAGATTGAAACATTTTAACCTCCTTTAATTGCTTAGAATTTTCGTTTATCAATTGGTTGTAAGTTTTTAGCTCATTTGAGTCAAGCTGTATTGATTCATCAACCAGGCTAATCAGTGTGGCCTGTTTTTGACCATTAGAAAAATTGGCCAAAATCCCATTCATGGCTTTGGCTTTAATTCTTGGACGATCCTTTTTATCGTAGTTTGTCAATGGCAGATAAGCATAAGCCAATGGATTCTTTTGAGCCAGAGCCTCAAACGTTTCAGAATCATAGGATTTTAATTTGATCAGGTGGTAATGATATTCATTTATTGGAAAATCCAATAACTCTAGTTTAAATGTATCGGAAACAGGCTTTTCCCATCTGGCCTGATCAGTAAACATGGCAATTGGAAATATCAATTTTCGATATTGAAAATATAGCCCACAAAAACTATGGAACATCCCTTCCTCAAAAAAGGACTTGCGGTTGCTTTGTTGTTCCCAGTGGATTAAAATTGTTCGGGTTTCATTATCAATGTGGACATCAACCAGGATTAATGCGTCTGTAATCCGACGTTCACCACCAAACAATGCGGTCAATTCTTTATCCAGAAAACGAATGGTACTGAAATCCATTTTATATGCAAGATCCGCCAAAAACAACTGAAAGTAATCTTTTATACACAATCGCAGTGCTTCTTTATGACGAATATCAAACTCGCTTCGTTTAATTTCAACCAGATCAATGGATGCCAGATATTCCGATAAAGGTTCTATTTCAAACAATTGGTATATTTGATATAGTAGACTGTCATCGGTTAAAGCAATAAAGTCATCAAGCTTGATTTCTAGTAATTTTTCCACAAGCAAGTTTAGAAGCTTCTGAAAAGATTCCTTTTTGAGTTGCCATTTCTTTTTCTTACATATTGATTGAAGCAGTGGTTTTAATCGAATGGCATAAATTTGTTGATGCGTTGCGTTTGTTATATCCATAATAATTCTCCTTTGAAATATATAATATAAAACACCGGAGCGTCGTAATATGCATTCCCACGCTGGAAGCTAGGAAACCCGCCAGCCAGGCCGATCCATGGCCGATTCCATTCTCAACTACCCCTTTGAAAGTTTATTCGGGGATCAATCAACACATAACAAAAATCAGATAACACATTACCAATCAGGCCCAAGAGCGAAGTCAAGGATAGAATCCCCATAAAAACCGGATAATCACGTCCATTAATGGCATCAAGGCTCAACCGGCCCATACCCGGAATTTCAAACACCTGCTCAATCACTACAGACCCTGCAAACATAATAGTGAGTATCGAACCGATACCTGTAGCTATTGGAATCAGTGAATTCCTAAGGGCATGCCCCCAAACTGCTCGGGTTTCACTGCCCCCTTTGGCCAGTACCATGCGGACATAATCTTTACCCAACTGCTCCATCAATGAATTTTTCATCAAAACAGTCAGAACTGCAAAATTGCCAATTATATAACAGATAATGGGCAGTGCCATATGATGAAAAATGTCTGCAATTTTACCCATTAATGACAGATTAACATAATTATCCGAATGAAATCCGGTTACTGGAAAAAAATCAAAAAAGCCATCAACAGTGCCACAAAAAAGCATTTTCAATATCATGCCAAAGGCAAATGGGGGGATGGCATAACCGCTGAAAACAATGATACTGGACAGGATATCAAAGGGTTGTCCATGACGTAATGATTTGGCAATGCCCAAAGGAATACAAATTAAATAGGATAAAACAAAACCGGTAATACCGAAAATCAGTGACACATGAAAACGTTCCTGAATCATTTGCCAGGCTGTTTTGTTGGGAAATGCATATGACCTCATTCGCATGCCTACAATGTCTGAAACTAGCCATTTATAGTATTGTGTATAAATGGGCTGGTCAAAGCCAAAATGTGTTTCAATGGCTTTACGTTGGGCCTGGGAAATGCCTTCAGTGTGGTTGCTGGATGAAGCCGGCCCTTCGCCTGTGGCCATGCCTTTCATTCTCATTACCATCTGCTCCACCGGACCGCCGGGCACAAACTGAATTAAACAAAAACACAAAAGTGTAATACCAATAAATGTTGGAATGATTAATAATAACCGACGAATGAAATAGTCAAATCGTTCCATGATCAATCCTGTGGATTATTTTCATCTAATATTTGTTTTATATTCTGGCCCAATACCCTTTCCAGATCCTGAGTTGAAGAAAATGCATCAAGCACACAACTGATTGGCACTGCCGGATGATACATAGGCCAATCTGTGCCAAATATAATCCGCTCGGAACCGATTGTTTCACCCGCTTTTTTTATTTTATCCGATGTTTGCCCGCTTGTTTCCAGAATAACATTATCATACGTCTTTGCCAGATAAAGGGTTTCTTCAAATTCGGCCATCCCCATATGACTGAGAATAAATCTGAGATCCGAAAAATGTTTGATTGGTGCTTCATAGGCTGAAGCCCGACTCAACCCAATCTCTTTTACAGGCCATCCCACATGGCATTGGACAACAAGATTGTTGGCCCGGCAATGTTCAAACAAAATGTGCGCCTTTTCGCTGTCTGGTGGTGTATGCTGGAAATCTGGATGAAACTTAAACCCCTGGGCGCCCATTTTTTTGAAATGATCAAACTGTCCGGCAATATCCGGGTGATCTGGATGAATACTGCAAAACACCGGCAATTGTTCATACCCCAGGCAGGTTTCAAAAGTTGCCTGAGTAAATATATCAAATCGACTGACAGCAATGGGCAGTACGACGCCTTGCTTAATTTTGTATGTTTCCAGATAATCCAGGAGGTTACATCTGTTCGCCTGCTCAAGCCCATTGGGAAACGCTTTTAACATGGATACCATCTGGGGAATTATGGTAAATAAGGATCGTGTATTCAGCCCCATAAAAGCAGGTTGATTGTACTGGAAAAATGCAGGAAAGTCTGTCAATAGATAAACAGGCTTTGGCCCCGGGCCGACAAGATCGGTTTTTAGCGGCGCGACATTAAAAATGCCCTTGATCATACTCAAAATATTTCTTGGAAAATCAGATAGTAATTGAGAACGATACAATAAGATGTCTTGCACATGTTCGCGTAAATTCTCAAGAAATGTCCCAGGACCGGTCAGATTGAGTTGACCGATCAACAGGTTTATTGTTGCGTAAACGCCCAGATGCACATGGGCATCAATGGTATCCTCTGGAAGGTCTCCATGAAGCGTAAATTGACCGGGACCTTCCATACTTAAATGTTTGCTTATTTTTTGTGTCATTTTTGCAAATTCCAAAGACCGCTTATCCGATTCACAAGCAGATCAATCAAAGGGTTTAACGATTGCTTGTTTCGGGCTGATATGCAAACACAATTTTGTTTTAATTGAAAATTGCGCCTGGCATCATCAGACAGGCGATCCATTTTGTTAAAAACAGTAATCGATGTTTTTTGTTGAATGTTCAAGGTTTCCAATATCTGATCTACAGATTTTATGTGGCTTTCATAATCAGGATTACTGGCATCAACCACATGAAGCAATATGTCAGCATCGTCCAATTGCTCAAGGGTTGCCTGAAATGCAGATACCAGAGTATCTGGCAAATCCCTGATAAAGCCGACAGTATCAGTTAGAATAACATCCATATTCTGTGGGAATTTGATCCGCCGACTGGTTGGGTCTAGTGTAACAAAGAGTCGATCCTCAGTTCTAACCTGACTTTGGGTCATTGTGTTGAGTAATGTTGATTTTCCAGCATTGGTGTATCCAATAATCGAAATTACAGGCAATCCACGTTTTTCACGTTTTGATTTTTGTCTGATCCGATGATGTTGAACTTTTTTCAACTGATTGTCCAAATGTTTAATTCGTTCCCGCACGCGGCGTCGATTGATTTCCAGACGTGTTTCTCCAGGACCTCGGCCACCAATACCACCAGCCAGGCGCGATAGGGCAGAATTCTGCGTAACCAGGCGGGGTAAAATATACTTGAGTTGAGCCATCTCAACCTGTAATTTGCCGGCACGACTTTTTGCCTGTCTGGCAAAAATGTCCAGGATCAATTGCGTGCGGTCAATTACCCGAAGATCCACTGCATCTGTGATAGATCGAATTTGTGAGGGGTTTAGTTCCTGATCAAAAATCATCAAATTGGCATTTTGTTGAAGTGCTTGAAGCGTCAATGATCGAATTTTGCCTTTTCCAAGCAAAAAACGTGCATCCTGTTTTTGGCGATATTGAATGACTCGATCTATAATTGTGACACCACACGACTGGGCCAGTTCGCTGAGTTCATCCATTGATGCCATTGCTGCAAGTTTCTTTGATGGATGGGTCACATGAACTAAGAATGCACGTTCTTCTCCATTATTGGCTGTCTGAACGATTTCCTGTTGGGACATTTCTGCTTCAAGATCAAGAATACGCTTTCGGCAATCCATCTGAAACTGACCGGGAGTCATGGGCGCCAGGCAGGTATAGTTTTTGTTATCAATGGACTTTGGAAGTAAATGGGCACAATATACGTGCCTGGGGGTGCCATCAGGCTGAAGTGTGATTGCTGCAACCAGATCCATACGCAATAAAATAAGATCAGCAATGTCTTCTTCACTTAAACCAGTGTTGTCCAAATGGGTATGAATAAATCGCAGACCATTCAATCGTCCAGGGCCAAAGCGATAATCATCCAGGCGGGGAATCAAGACCCCATGATGATCACCAACAATTACAAAACGTATCACACCCTTGCGATCAACCAATAAGCCTGTTTGTCGATGTATTTCATGAGACAGCCGACAAAAATCTCGTGCGATTTCCTGGGAAATCAGAAAATCCTGTGGCGATCGTCGATGGTACAATTTTTCAAGACGATGGAGATGATTGGGTTTTAAACCTGTTGTGTTACCATGGATACGTTTCATATTGAATTTGTTTTTTTGGAATCTGTTTCATTTATACCCAGATAACCTGTAAAATTTTTAACAACTTTTTGAAATAAATCCGTCTGATTTTTTACAATGTCCTGAATGCCGGTAATCAAATCAGGGGAATGATTATCTTTGCCAATATCTGCAATCAGTCGCAAATGTTTGATTGTTTCTGCTTGATCGGCACATTTTTCTTTCAGTTTTTCGTACTTTCGGATCAGACTGAGATATTCATCACGAGAGACAGTTTGATCATTGGGTATCATACCCAAAAGGGAGACATATTCTTTTAAAGAATATTGGAAATCCTGAACCGCTTTTTCAGCCATCATTTTGTATTCTGAGCTACGCTCGGACAATTGGTCAAGTCCATAAAACTTTTTAAACATTGAAGGGAGTTCATAGATACTGGTTGCAGAGGCAGTGACACTCTTTTGGACCCATCGAAGCATTTCATCCACCTGTTTTTTGCCTCTTGATGCACCAATGAGAACATTGCCAAATAATTCAAGAAAGTTTTTATCCATATGACCGCTCCTTTGTGAGCTAATTGATATTCAGGCTATTGTGATTGAATTCTTCAGTTTAGTCAAGGGTATTATCCGAAACAATTATTGGCCCTGAATTGTTTCAATGGCTTCAGAGATTGCTTCTTTGATATCTTCATTATTTACTTGAGTGGCGAGTTGCTCCAGTTTGGGGATATGTGAATCATTGCCGCAAATCCCTGACAGGTAAATCAGGTCGCCTTGAACCTGCTCATTGACTGTTGGTATTAGTGTCCAAATTGTATCGCAAAGTGTTTGTGCCAGGGGATGATTGTCTTCAGCAACCTTTTCAACACAAACCATTGCACCCAGACGCATTGATAATAATTCATGGGCAATGAGACTGTCAATCTGTTCAAAGAATTGCCCTCTGTCAAGCACGGCCTCTCCCAGTTGTATTGCTTTGCCTTCGGATATCATACGTTCCAGACTTTTGATATGCCATTCTTCCGGTTTATTTTTAATAATATCAACTATTTCAGTGATTTTTGCCTCACCGGTCCATTTAAATGACTTGTACAACAAAGTGGGTACAGAGTGAATATTGTGTCTCTCGGAATGTTCAGGAAACAGACCTGCATCAATTATAGATAAGTCGATCTTGGGATTAAACCATACTATGGGTAGTAAGCTTTGAAGCATTGTTGGGCAATTGGGGCAGTGGGGAGATACAAACAGAATTAAGCTGGTTTCAGAAAGGGTTTGAATATCAGTATACAGGGGTAACATTTCAGGTGGTTTGGATTGATAGCCCAGTGCAGTCAAAAATGGATTGATTTCAGTGCCATCTGGGATTGAATGAAAGTGCAGGTTGTCAATGATCTGAATTTCTGGAAAATCACTGGTTGTTTTGTCAAAGGCAATGTCTATGTTTTCACATTGATCAGCAAGGCTTTTGCCATAGGCATAAAACGTATCGTTTGAATCCAACCTTCGGGTATGGATTGTTAGTGATATTTTTTGTTTGAGCTTTTTTTGCCATTCCTGAATCGGATTTATATTATATTGTTTCATAATAGTCCTAAGTGTAATGAATACACATTAACGTAATTTTTTTCGAATGATCGCTTCTCCCTCAGACACTTTTTTTACCCCATCACCCAAAATATCCTTTACCTCATCAATCCGGCGCATGAGTTTAATCATCCCCTCAACTTCGAGACTGGCAAAATGATCCGACCCCCACATGTCATGATCCAGGGTAACATGCCTTTCAATAACTCTGGCGCCCAGTATTGTGGATACAACAGATGGCAAGAGCGCAAACTCATGACCGCTGTATCCAACGATGCAGTTGTATCTTTGTTTTAAAAAAGGAATCAGGTTCAGGTTAAGCTCTTTAAGAGGGGTTGGATAGGTTGAGTTGGTATGCATGAGCAAATAATTGCCTGATGAATGTGTTTCAAGCAGGTTAACTGCATGATCAACTTCTTCAATGGTACTCATACCAGTGGATAAAAATATGGGTATTTTACTTTGGGATGCCTTTTTTAGTAATTCATCTTCTGTGAGTTTGGCTGATGGTATTTTGATAAAAGGCACATTAAAATTAATAAGGAAATCCAATGATTGCAAATCCCATGCAGATGCTGTCCAAAGAATGGGCTTTTGATTGCAATATTGATTGATATATTTATAATCATCTTGCTCAAATTCAACTTTATGTCTGTATTCGAGATAAGTCATCTTTCCCCAGGGTGTTTCTCGCATGACATTTTTTTGATGGTCTGGTACACAAATCTCAGGGGTTCGCTTTTGAAACTTGACACATTGCCAGTTTGTGGCAAATGCCGCATCAATTAATTTTTTTGCAATTTGCATATCTCCATTGTGATTGATTCCAATTTCTGCAATATAAAAGAGGGGGGAATGATCACCAATGGGGGTATCTTTGATAAGAATTGTTTGATTTGCCATAGTGTTATCCTATCTACCAAAAAATTCGAAATCTAAATATTGACAGCCAGCCGGCTGGCCAGTTACCATACAGTCCATCCGCCATCCACTGCAATAATTTGACCATTGATATAATCAGATCCTTTGCCTAACAACAATAAAATCACATCCAAAATTTCTTCCACCTTTGCCATTCGCCCCATGGGCGTATATTTTGAGTACATATCAACAAATTCTTTGGGGTGATTATTTTCAATTCCACCAGGGGCGACGCCATTGACATTAAATCCTTTTTTCCCAAGATACACGCTCAGATACTTGGTAGCCATTGCAAGCCCTGCTTTGGTTACTGAATATGAAAGGGGTTTAACAATTTCAATCCCTTTTTTTTGAGATAATGGCTGGTAAATATCTTGATTGGGTGGAACAATTCCATAAGTGGATATCATATTAACGATTTTACAATGCTGACCATCATCATGATTAAATACATCCAACAGCATTTTTATCAAAAAAACCGGTGCATTTAAATTTAATTGAATCTCGTGATGCCATTCATTGAGATCAATGTCCTCAAATTTTCCAAAGGACTTTATATTGTGATCAATTGTGGGATTGGCTGCGGCATTGTTTATCAGGCCTTTGATATTGTGGGATGTCTCAATGATATTTTTTTTCAAACTGTAATATGAATCAATTTGGGTTAAGTCAAATGAAATAAATGACATGCCATCAGGGATATGTTCTGGTTTTTTTAGGTCAATTGCGATGACATGCCAGTTATTTGTCAGAAGAACGTCAGTGATGGCACTGCCAAGAAGCCCTGATGAGCCTGTTAGAATAACTGATTTTTGTTTGTGATGCATATCGATTGTTCCTTATTGGACTGTTTTCATAAATTCTTAAATATCATCATCAGACTGAAACGTCAAATAATTCAATTTTTTTCCCCTCGGAATGCTCTAAAAATGTAATAGTACAGCAAGGCAGAAATAATGCCCCGGTTTTAGTTATAAAAATCCATCAATGAAAAATGCCGCTTTTTTGATACCAAAAATGGCTTTATAGTGCCCCAAAAAGTCATTTTTTGACTAATTAAACAGTAAATTAAGCATGTTATCTTTATCCACTCTCAGATGCAATCAATAATTGATAACTTAATGTCAATGTGTTATACACATAATATGGAACCTGGAAACATTGTCGAATATATCGAACAAAAAGATATTAAATGTGCGGTTGTTTTGGAAACAAAAAAGCAACGGCTCCGCATTCTCACGGAAAACAATCGGGAAGTGAATCTATCGTTAAAACGACTGGTTCATAAAGATGACGTGCGTCTGAACCTTGAACAGGGACGAGATTATCTGGTGGAATACCTTCACAGCATTGTTGCCAGACGAAAAACCATTCAAGAGACCATTGATGTTGAGGAATTGTGGGAGGTCCTTTACAACGAGGAGGATTCTATTGATGTTGAAACCATGACAGGCTTGTGCTTTGACGATGTCAATGATGACAACATTTCGGCTGTTTACCGGGCCATGCTTCATAATAAATTTTATTTTAAATTTACACCAGAAAGCTTTTTTCCCTATTCCGAAACACAGGTTGAAAACCTCAAGCATCAGGCCAGGGAAGCGGAACGAAAGCTGGCGCTCATTGATGAAGGTGGTGACTGGCTCAAAAAGGTCATGAACAATCCAAACCCCAATATTCCTTCAGATAAATTGCAGACAGTTGATATCCTGAAATCGGTCTATCTCTTTGGCAAGGAAAGTGATGATTATGATATTGCCCGAGGCATTGTTGATCGCGCGGGTGTGGATACTGAAAATGGCCTGTTAAAACTCTTAATTAAGCTAGGCGCATGGGATGAAAATGAAAACCTGGACTTATACCGGTTTGAAATCCCCCAGTCTTTTTCTCCCAATGTTTTGGAACAGGCGGAAACAGTCAAGCAATCCACGCAATTAATATCCCCACAACGCAAGGATTTGACGCGTCTGGACCTGATCACAATTGATGGTCAGGCCACGACCGATCATGATGATGCATTAAGTATAGAATGGGATGGAGACCAGTTTTGTTTGGGAATCCATATTGCTGATGTTGCCGCCTGTATCGAGAAAAATAGCCCCATTGACATTTCGGCCCTGGATCGGGCAACATCAATTTATACACCAGACCTGAAAATCCCTATGCTTCCACCAGTTCTTGCTGAAAATATTTGTAGTCTCAAGGCGGATGAAACCCGCCCTGCAATCAGCATGATGACCTGGATAAACGATCAGGCACAGGTATCAAAATTCGAAATATTTTCAAGTGTTGTCAAAGTCAAACATCAATTAACCTATCACGATGCCAACCTCATGGTCAATGACCATCCAGGTTTGCGCCAGTTACATGAACTGGCCTGTTCATTTCGAGATTTTCGCTTGAACAACGAGGCCGTCTACATTACATTGCCTGAAATTCATATTCGTATTGATGAAGATACCGGCGAAATAATTATCAATCGTGTCAATCGTGAAAACGCATGCCGCATGCTGGTGGCAGAGTCAATGATCCTGGGCAACTGGGTTACTGCACAGTTTTTGCGACAAAATCAAACACCGGCCATATATCGATCTCAGCCGCCACCCAAAGAACGATTATTTGAAAAGCAGGAAGGCACACTCTTTGAAAACTGGATGCAACGAAAACATTTGTCTCGATTTGTTTTGAGTTGCAAACCCTCCAATCATTCCGGTCTTGGGCTGGATTGCTATGTAACAGCCACTTCACCCATACGAAAATATTACGACCTTGTGACTCAACGCCAGATTCGGTCTATTCTGGGCTTTGGTAATGCTTACACCAAAGAAGAAATCAATCATATCATTCAACACACCCGACAAACCATGACCCATGCCAGCCGACTTCAGTTTGGTCGCAATCGATATTGGATTATTAAGTACCTTGAGCAACATCGTGGCATTAAAACACCTGCAATGGTTTTAGAAAAACGCTGGCACAATTACACATTGCTGTTGACAGATTATTTGCTAGAATCCTCACTACCCATTTCATCGGCCATGAATTTTGAACCTGAGGATATGATTGAAGTCACCATAAATCGTGCAGATGCCCGAAATAACATTTTATCTGTGGCACTGGCTTAGGAATGTGCCGAAATTAAGCCCGACGCCGCCTGTTGCCATTAAGCCGGTTGGAGTGAATCATAACATGTTTTAAACCGGTGGTACTGCGCGCTCTTTTCCACCGATTTTCAAAATTGGGTGTTAAAACGATTCGAGCGATTGCCGATAATGCCTGCAAATGAAAATCCCTTTCATCTTTGGTTCCAACAAGCACAAATGCCGCATAAACACGTGGCTGGGAGTCTGAAAATACTATGCCAGGTTTACATCGCGCTAGAAGAATACTAAATTTCTTTTCTCCTTGAATGATAATGTGAGGCACTGCAAGCCCGGGGCTTAATACTGTGCTGGCCTCTTGTTCTCGTTGACGTAACAAATCATATAATACAGAATGGGGAATATTTAATTCTCCAGACATTTCATGGGCAACCTGTTGAAAGAATGATTCAACATCAATACGTTCCCGAATATCCAAAACATGACTTCTTGATATCAGCGTGTTGAACCGGTTATCATGGGATATATCTGTTGTTTTGATAAACTGTTTTATTTGTTTTTCAACCGATTGCCCTGGCAATTGTTTTGCTTTTGCCTTTGTAACAAAATTGACCATTGCATATTCAGGGTTGACATCACATTGTAATGCCACAGCCTCAATATTTTTCAAAGACCCCACAACTGTGACAAGGTCAAAGGCTTCCAAAGGTGTGTAACCATGTGGAATAATTATTTGCCCCCGGCGGCGAATAGACATGATTATGGTGTCAAAGGGAAGGGTTAAGTCTCGGATAGCAACACCAAACATTTCAGGATTGCGAATGGTGATATCCATAATATTTTGACCAGTGTTCAGTCCCATCAATAGGGATGCGCCTGATGGTGAGCGAACAAAATGATCAAGCAGATTGACAATTGCGGTTCCTGGATCAACAATCAATACATCCAGTGCTTGAAATCGATAAAAATTGCTGCGATTGGATAGTCTGGCAATTAACGTTTCTGTGCCAAAATGCTCATAAGCAATTTCACATATTTGATAGTTTTCTTCATCAGACATCATGGCGACAATAGCCCCTGCTTTTTCAAGCTGAATGCGCTGCATATCAGTGAGAGTGATACTGCTGAATTGAACCACATTCATATCTGGAACATCGAGAGTATCAATATTCTTACCGGCAATTTTAACAAGCCATCCATGTGATATCAGCGACCGTGCCAATGCAAATGCCTGTCCATCAGTGCCAAAAATAATTGCATCGCGGATACCTTCAAATTCAATATTTTGCGCCCGAGGTCGATCCTCATTCATTCCCTTGATTGCACGTTTAAAAAAGGGGGGACCGATAATCTGGTTGATAACAATAACAGAAATGATCACAGTGGCAAAAGGGTCACCGAATTCAGAGAATTCACAGGCAACCTCTTTTGCAAGCCCCAGTCCCACACCTGCCTGAGTGACATAACCCATCCATGCCATGCGATTCATTTGAGATGGCAATCCAGCAAGCGTCCCACCGATATATGATCCAACAAATAAGGCAGCGCATCGGACACAAAATAGAATCACCGCAATATGCCAGGTTTTGACAAGTACATCCATTGACAATGATGCACCAGTCAATGTAAAAAATGCAATGTAAATCAGTGGTGACATATTATTCAGCAATTGCGAGAATTCTTGCCGATATCGACTATAATTACTGACATAAAAGCTGGCGACCATGCATACGAGAAGCGGTTCCAGCATTATTTCCATAGCAAAATAAATGTGGCTGAAGTGTTTGATTTCTTTTGAAATCACAAATACCAGATAACCTGAAATCAATACCCCCAATTGCTTGACAGCACCAGGAATGGTTAATCGTAATAAAAATAGTAAAAATTTGTTTAAGATGTATCCCAGGGCGAAGGCTAAAAATAAATCGCATAGCAATAGACCAATAAAACCAATAGAAAAGGGCAAACCAGACAGGATCGCATCTGCAATGGATGAACTGGCTGAAAATATAATAATTACCAGCACATCCATAATGACAGTGACGCTTAAAATTGTCCCGGTAAAAGGGCCTTTGGCGCGTAATTCATTGATAATTGCAATGGCTGATGATGGTGACCGCGCAACAAGAATGGAGCCGGCTAAAATGGATACTGCAATTCGACTGGATGTTGGCATTTCTTTCATAAAAGGGATCCAGTCAGATACAAAAAACAATGCAGCAGAACATAATACAAATGTGACAATTATCAGACCTGTGGTGATCCAGGCAATGCTTTTAATTTTCTTCTTTAGCTCTTTTAAATGTAATTCATTGCTGGCGGCAAATGCGATAAACCCCAATGATAATTCATCAATAAATTTTAAATTTGCAACAGCATCAGCGGTAATAAGATTCAACGCATAAGGGCCGGTAATAATTCCAGTAAGAAGAAATCCGCTGATTAGCGGAAGTCCTGTCTTGATGAATGAGTGTCCAATTTCTTTTGAGGCAATAGCTATAATGATAAAGCAAGCAGAAAAAATACAGATATCCATAGATCCTCGTATATCCTGAGACAGTTATTGTTCTTGCTGAATCTCTTGCGCTACCCCAATAATCGCCGCCCGCGATAACGAATGGTCAAAAACTTTCCAGTATCTTCAGGATGGCTTTCTGTTGGGGCGAGATTCTCTAATAAATTACCCATATGGCGCGGTTTTAGACGTTTCCCTCGGGTGACATTGTTTTTGTTGAATAAATATATCATTTGCTCTGGTTTTAATACCTTGAACATATGATCTGAATAACTTGAAAATAATATTTTTTTCCCTGTATCCTGGTTTTCAAGAATATTTAAATAGTCCATAAATAAGGCATAATGCATACCGGACTCCAATTGCTGAATCAACATCAATGTGCTTTTGTTGGTATAAAGGTCAAATATCATTTGAATTAACCGACGTCCCCCCTGGGATAAGGCGGTAAATGGAAATGCCTGACCATTCACAACAAATCGCCAGACCAGACAATGATAGTCTTTTCCAACTTCATCTTTGGCTGTGATTTCAGAGGCCTGGATACCATCAACCAGTTCCAGTTTTCGCAACTCATTGGCGAACTGTTCAAATTCCTTTGGTCTGTTTTTAAAAAGATCGTACAACTCAAAGCTGAATCGCAAATCATCAGAAACAACAAATTTCGTCTTTTGCCATAAATCAAAATCTTTTACCAGAAAAAGCGCTGGATCCATCTGAGTCTGAACACGAAAATATCGAATTTTTGAAAAATCCAGAATTACTCCCGCAATTTCATTAACATAATCGGCCAATCCGATGAATTCTTCAGGGAAGTCTGGCATCACAATCATTTTTTTTACCAGACTCAAACCAGAGCTTTCAGCAGGGATATAGATCAGCTTTGCATTGTTGTAAAATTTGACTGTAAATGGATCTCGTTTGGCAAATAATTCAATCTTTTTCCGGCCATCTTTTATTGTAAAGCTATCCTGGATAAAATAACGATCCTTTTTAAACAGAAATTTAAAATGATACCAGCAGCTTTTTTGTCGAATGTTTAATTTGAAATACACAGAAAACCCTTTGGGAACATCACCTTGATGAGACTGTGGAATAACTCCTGAAAAGCTTAGCAAACAGGCCAGGTAAATGCCTTCAAGCACATTTGTTTTTCCTGCACCACACTTACCAACAAGGGCAGTCAATGGCGTTTGAAAAGCTATTGTCAAGTCTTTGATTGACTTATATTTTTGTATGCGTATTTCTTCTATCATATTTTGTTCAGTTCTTCTGTGTTTTTCAATTTGAGGCCAATCAAAACAGCCTCAAATCATTTGCAAAGCACAGGCAACAATATGACTGGCTGTAATGCCAAATTTATTTCGCACTTGTTCCTGAGAGCCCTGGGGGATAAACTGATCTGGCAGTCCAATTCGGCGAACCTTTATGGATGAAGCATCGTGATCAGACAACAATTCTAATATTGCACTGCCAAAGCCGCCTTGAAGTGCATTTTCTTCAATGGTGATAATTTTCGAGTGCTTTTCAACCAATGGCATCAGATGATCAGCATCCAATGGCTTGACAAACCGACAATTGACCAGGGTGGCTTCAATCTTGTGATCCAATAATTTTTTTCGGGCAGTGATTGCAGCATTTACTGTATGCCCAATTGCTAAAATCATCAGGTCATGGCCATTTGCAATTACTTGTGGCACGCCCAAAGGCAGTTTTACCAGAGTATCTTGTGTCGATACGCCAATTCCCCTGCCCCTGGGATACCTTAATGCAATGGGGCCATCATGCTTGAAGGCAGTGAATAACATATGACGCAGCTCATTCTCATCTTTTGGGGCCATGACCACCATATTGGGCAGGTGTCGCAAATATGACAGATCAAAGAGTCCCTGATGGGTTGGCCCATCCTGCCCCACAATGCCACCACGATCAATTGCAAACACAACAGGTAATGCATCGAGACAGACATCATGGATAACTTGATCATAAGAGCGTTGTAAAAAGGTTGAATAAATTGCAACGACCGGTTTCAAGCCTTCAGCAGCCATCCCTGCGGCAAATGTAACCCCATGTTGCTCTGCAATACCAACATCAAAAAAACGATCTGGAAACTGTTGGGAAAAACGAACAAGACCGGTGCCTTCAGGCATTGCTGCTGTAACAGCCACAATTCGATTATCATTGGTAGCCAGCTCAACCAATGTGTTGCCAAATACTTCTGTGTAGGTAAGTGCTTTTGATTGTGATTTTTCGCTGCACCCATTTTGAACATCAAATGCACCAACACCATGAAAGTAAATGGGATTCTTTTCAGCAGGAAGATAGCCTTTTCCCTTGGTTGTTATTACGTGAAGCAAGACAGGTTCATGCAACTCTCGAATATTTTTTAGAATTCGGATCAGATGTTTCAAATGATGTCCATTGATAGGGCCAAAATAATCAAAGTTAAATGCTTCAAACAACATGCCTGGTGTAATGAATGTTTTCATCATGTCTTCACTGCGTTTGGCAAACTGATAAAAAGTTCTGCCAATACCGGGAATGCGTTTGATCAAGTCACCAATACCATGTTTGATATTTTGGGGAAATTTATGGGATAGATTACGACTTAAAAATGATGATATTGCCCCAACATTAGGAGAAATGGACATATCGTTATCATTTAAGATGACAATAAGATCTTTATGGAGGTCACCGGCCTGATTCAAGGCCTCATAAGCAAGACCAGCAGTCATGGAGCCATCACCAATAACCGCAATCACTTTGGATTGCCTGTCCATTAAGTGGCGGGCACAGGTGACACCCAGACCTGCTGAAATTGAGGTTGAACTGTGTCCGGTGCTGAAAGTATCATATTCACTATCGTTCCGGCGAATAAAGCCTGACATACCATTGAACTGGCGAAGTGTATGAAACTGGTCTTTTCGGCCAGTCAATATTTTATGCGCATAACTTTGATGACCCACATCCCAGATAATCGTATCTTTGGGGGTATCAAATACATAATGCAGTGCAATTGTCAGTTCGACTACACCCAGGCTTGATGCCAGATGACCGCCTGTTTTTGAAACTGTTTCAACAATGACATTGCGTATTTCTTCCGCCAGGGTTGGTAACAGTGATATGTTGATATTTTTCAAATCATCAGGTGATTGTATAAGCTGTAAGCATTTCATGATTATAGAAATTCTTTCAATTCCGGGTATTTATTAATAATGCGTCTGGATGCCTCTGGATTGTCATGTAAGAATGAAAAATCATCAAACTCAAATCCAGGTGCAACAGTGCATCCCACCAGTGAGTATTCTCCATTTGTGTAAGCACTTTGCCAGTTATAACCTCTGATCCAATGTTTAAAGGTTAATTGAGAATTTGTGTTACCCAGTGTAATTCTTGACATCTCAAGATTATCTGCCTGAATGTCAATCAAGGTCAAGGGATCGCCTTTGTAGAAATGCCATATTTCATCGTGGATAATGCGATGAAATCGGCTTTTTTGACCGGCCAGTAAAAGAAAAAATATATCAGTCATGGCATGTCTTTTTTGGCCATTCTTTGGTGAAACGAACACGCTTTCAGAGCGATATACTTCCCTGTAATATCCACCTTCAGGATGTTTAACTAAATCTAACCTTTGAATTAACTGTGCTGCGTGTTTATTGATATCCATCATGCTACCGATAAAAATCCATGATCCATCGAATACAGCTTAACATTAACAGCAATCCCCCTTCAACACGTGAAATTTGCCATCCAGTCCGCATCATCAATACAACAATGCAAACCATTGCCACCAAAAAGTACAGACTGCTGTAAGCCTCTGGAGAAATTGTCATGCTGTTTAATGTGCCGGCCAAGCCCAATACCCCCAATAGATTAAAAATATCACTACCTACCAGATTTCCGGCGGATAAGCCATGATGGCCTTTTAATACAGCGACCAGTGATGTTACAAACTCGGGTGTCGATGTCCCCATTGCGACGATAGTTACTCCAATGACCCATTCTGAAATTCCAAAATGACGTGCCAGGTGAGATGCGGCTTCAACCAAAAAATGACTGCTTCCCAGAATGACGAGAAGACCAACAGTCAACAAAAATGCATGATAATGGGTGTATTCAACAGACTTGATTTCTTCACCAGGCGATTTCTTTTGATAAATCAAATAGGTCACATAAATTATCAATAATATAATCAATAAAATACCTTCCCAAACTTCCATGCACAAATCATGGAGCAATATCAATAACAAGAAAGTCGTGCCAATCAAGACTGCACCATCACGTTTGACCAGCGGGCCGGAGGTGGATAAAGGCTTCACCAATGCCACTGTTCCCAATATAAAACCCAGGTTGAAAATATTGGAGCCCACAACATTCCCAATGGATATATTGCCATGCCCCTTTAAAGCTGAAAGGGCAGACACCGCAAACTCAGGCGCTGCTGTGCCAATTGCAACAATGGTCAAACCAATGACCAGTTCCGATATGCCAATTTTTCGAGCAATGGCGATTGATGATTCTACCAACCAGTCCGCACCTTTCCATAACCCCAAAAGTGAGACAAGAATAATACAGATATCAATATATACTGACATTTTACTCCTTATTTATACTTAAAATCCAATGGCTGAATAATAATGCTTTTGAATCCATTCACGATACGCACCGGTTTGAACTTGAACGATCCATTCTTTATGATCCAGATACCATTGGATTGTTTTGTTTAGACCATTTTCAAAGGATTCTTTGGGATGCCATTCTAAAAGTTGCTTAATTTTTGTGCAATCAATGGCATACCGAAAATCGTGTCCGGGTCGGTCATTTACATAAGCAATTAATGACTGTCGGCGTCCTTCTTTTCCAGGAACGATTGTATCCAAAATATCGCAAATAGATTGAACGACCTCAATGTTCTGCTTTTCAGCATCACCACCAATAACATATGTTTCACCTGCCGGACTATGGCACATGATCTTCCAGATGGCACGACAATGATCAGTAACATATAACCAGTCACGAACATTTTTGCCATTGCCATACACAGGCAAAGGCTTATTTTCCAATGCATTGAGTGTCATTAGTGGAATTAATTTTTCCGGAAATTGATAAGGTCCAAAATTGTTTGAACAGTTTGACAGGGTAACTGGCAGTCCATATGTGTGTCCATAGGCCTGCACCAAATGATCTGAGGAGGCTTTTGTTGCTGAATAAGGACTATTGGGCCGGTACAGACTTGTTTCTGTAAAATAACCGGTGTCATCCAGACTGCCAAAGACCTCATCTGTGCTGATATGATGAAACAGGGTTAATTGATGGGAATGTTTGCGTATCACTTCCAATAAAGAATGTGTTCCCACGATATTTGCCTGGATAAACTCCTGGGGTGACTTTATGGAACGATCTACATGTGTTTCCGCAGCAAAGTGACAGATAGCATCCACGTGATGCGATGTAAAAATGGTTTCCATCTGTTCTGTATTGCCAACATCTGCACGAATGAAATGATATCTTTTAGGATAATCGTTTTCGATATCTGTCAGGCTTAATGGATTTCCTGCGTAACTCAGGCGATCCACATTGATAATTTTACCTTTAAAGCCTGCCTCTGTAAATAGATACCGAATAAAATTGCTGCCAATAAAACCGCAACCTCCGGTTACCATAAGATTCTTGAATGTACGTTCTGTCAGCATCGCATATTCCTTAAATAGTATATGGTATTATGGAAAAAGATAATCATCTTCTTTAATATGCTCCAAAAGGATTTCAATAAAATAATCATCTTTTTTGTATAAGAGCACAAGGACAATATATCCAAATATTATAAATGGAATGGCCCATAAGGTTTGAAAACCAAGTACAATGGCTGCTCCCATAGTGCCGCCAATAATGGCAACATTTCGGGGGAGACCTGCAATCATAATTCGTTCTGTCGTTCCCTGGTATAGTGGAATTTTCATGATCATCCCCACAACATTTTGTATTTAAAAACAAAAACCGCCGGCAAATCCAAAAAAGCTCAATCCCCATCCTGAAGCTGCACAGGCAATAGAAAGCCCCAAAACCAGCATAATCATTTTCTTTAAAAACCCGGATGTCTCCCCTAAGGCAAGTGCCAATCCCGCGGACATGATAGCCACTACACTACCAAATCTCAACCATGGACCGGTTAAAGAATTTAGAATTTGATTCATGGGACCTTCCCAGGGCATGCCAGTACTGCTTGCCCAGGCATGCATGGGGATGCTTAACATAAGAAAAAAAATGATTTTTTTCATCATACGCCTCAATCACTAATAGTTTTTTTAATTTTATCTTAACAGGCAACGCTTGTTTTCACAAGTTTGATTTTTTATTAAAATCTGATAAACCGCATTTATAATCAATTCTATCAGAACAAATTTAATCATCATTTGTCAAAAAATCATTAGCGTGTAACCCAAATAGACTGAATTCCGGGGACACGATGCTTATTTCTTGACATAAAACCTTATAATATAACATTTTATATCAAAAAATAAGGTCATGTCCCCGGGATTCAGTCTATTTGGGTTACACTCAAATCATTAATCAAAGGAACGAACAATTATGCAAAAATTTAATTTCGCCATTATTGGCTGTGGCCGCCTGGGTACAAACCTGGCTATCTGCCTAAAATCAGCGGGGCACACGCCTGTTGGGATATCTGCAAAACGCATGGACTCAATCCAAGAAAGTAATCACTGGATTCATGCCAAAACTGTTGATATATGTCCCTGGAACGTAACACAAAAAGCGGATGTTATTTTCATTACAACACCGGATGATAGTATTGAACAGACATGCCGGCAAATTATAAATCATAATGGACTTAACCAGGACGCCATTGTGTATCACTGTAGCGGCTCATTGTCATCAGAAATATTATCCGCTGCGAGGAATGAAGGTTTTTCGGTCGGTTCTTTACACCCTTTGCAGAGTTTTCCTGTTAAACGTTTAGATGGCAACCCATTTGAGAATATTTATATATCGGTTGAAGGTTCACCAAAAGCCATCGCGTTGGGTAAAATAATAGCAAAAAGCTTAAGGGCAAGGCTTACTGAAATTTCTACGAAAGGCAAAAAATTGTATCATGCAGCAGCTGTCGTTGCATCCAATTATCTTGTAACGTTGCTTGAGCTTTCCAGGCAGTTAAATATCACTGCAGGTATATCGGAAGATATCGCTTTAACTGTGTTAACCCCCCTCATTCAGGGAACTCTGAACAATATCGAAAAACAGGGTATTCCCCATGCGCTCACTGGGCCCATTGCTCGTGGTGATATCCAAACTGTTCAAGATCACATTACCAGTATTAAACAGTCTTTGCCTGGTTATTTGGCACTATACAAAACACTGGGAAAGTATACTGTCCCTATTGCTAAAGCCCAGCAAAATATTTCTGATGAAACACTATTAGCACTCCAAGATGAATTTTATGGCAAATAAAAATGTTACAGGGCGAACATCAGGTTTCTTCATATATGTAATGTAATTCTTTCGCCCTGATGTACTCCATAAATCACCATAAACAAAAAACCCCTGTCATATTTATTGCTGATAAAATATGAAAGGGGTTTTTCAATTTGTATTATTTAAATACTTGTTCAAGCTTCCCTTTGACTGTTTCCGCTGTAAAGGGTTTAACAATGTAATTACTTACGCCAGCTTGAACGGCTTCCAGTACTCGACTCTTTTGAGCCTCAGCAGTGACCATAATGACCGGTAAATGCTTTAAATCGGGATCCGCCCGAATGGCTTTTAATAGTTCAATACCGGTCATTTTAGGCATGTTCCAGTCAGCGATAATCAGGTCAAATGGTGGGTCAGCATTTTTAATCATATCAAGTGCTTGCGCACCATCTTCTGCTTCGTCCATTTTTTTAAAACCCACCTGTTTTAGAATATTCTTAAGTATGCGCCGCATGGTAAGAAAATCATCGACTACTAAAACATTCATATTCAAATCTAAAGGCATATCTCCTCCTCTTTAAACTTAATCTTCAAAACAAACTTCAATGGTGAATGCACCATATTCGGTTTTAAAGGGAACAGCCATGATAGCGGCTGTCGTTCTGTGGCTTATTGTATGATCTTTTCCTTTAATCATTGTTGGCACCGCCGCGTATAGTACTTTTCCAGCACTTTCAAGTGCTTGCCGGGCCTGCCCTGAGATCATATTGGCGATTTCACCCACAGCATCCATAACTTCATTATCAAGCGTTGACATTGTTTCGCCAAACATATTGGAAACAATTGATAAAATACAAGGCTTTGTAAATGTGATTGAGATGGTCCCTCTTGTTTCACCCGAAAGCCCAATCACTGACGATACATCCCCCTTAGCAACGCTATCCTTTTTTATATAGGGCTTTTGGGGTTTAGGCTTAATAAAAGCCATCGTTTCCAGAACATTTATTGTCGCTTTAATAAAGGGATTGATTAATTGCACATCCATAAATTTCTCCCATTAAAAGCACGCAATTTTGATAGTTTCCCCGGCACTATTTTTGCATGATGCATAATCAGGTTCGTCATGCAGGATAAAATGGGCCAGGAAACAACAATAATCGGCTATGATATTATCTGCACATCAACACCAAAACAGAGTTTATCCTGTCAGTGCAATACGAAAAAAATAATTTTCTATAATATAGACCTGATCTATATCATAAAATTGATCCTTTTCACAAGTTAAGATTGTTTTTGTTGAAACTGATGGTATATTAAATCTGACTTTGAGTGGTTTATTGATTGCCGAGAGGTAATTCCCGATAATCACATTGGTGGCTTCTCGAAATATATCAATCAGTTCAACATGTTCAAAAGCACGTTTTTCCCCTAAAAAATTCATGGCCATTTTATTGACCAGGTTATTATCACCATACAAATCAAAAGATTGACTGTCTTTTATTAACTGTGTCTGTGCCATATAACAGCTGATTGGAAATGAAAAAATATCCGGTGAGAGCCGCGTTCGTTCAGGAAACATGAAATACATATTTTCAAAAACATCGTGAATTGTTTTTTCTATCAATTGATCAGTGTTCATTTTTTGATCAGTGTTCATTTTTAGCCATCTTTTTGATATACACTGGGTTGAATGTATTTAAATGGATGATTGACACCGGTTAAACTTTCTGAATGGCCAATCATTAAATATCCACCGGGAATGATGCATTGATGAAACTTATTGACCAGACGCTCCTGGGTTTTCTTGTCAAAGTATATCATCACATTTCGACAGAATATAAACTGAAAAACTGTGTTAAATGGAAATTTATCCATCAGGTTAAACCGCTTGAAAGATATCAAATCTCGTAAATTCGGTTTGACCCGATAAAATCCTTGCTGTCGTCCGCGTCCCTGTTGGAAATATGTCCGAATCAATGGATTTGGGATATCTTCGATTTTGTCCGATGTATAGACACCCCGCTGTGCTTCTCCAAGAACTTTAGTGGAGATATCGGTTGCCAGAATTTTAATATCAAAGTTTGAACTGCCAAAATGTTCCAATAAGCTGATTGCCAGGGTATATGGTTCTTCTCCACTGGAGCATGCAGCACTCCAGAATCTGAGTCGTCTGCCATATTCACCAGACGCATATCTTGGAAAGACCTTTTCTTTCAAAAAATCAAAGTGTTTGATTTCTCGAAAAAAGCTGGTTTTATTGGTGGAAATGGCATCAAGCATGACCACCAATTCATTCCCATTGTCTTCATGTGTTAAATATCTGTAATATTCAGAAAAAGATTTAATACCTGTTTGCCGCAGGCGTTTGTTCAATCTGGCACGAACTAATTCTTTCTTGCCTTCATGAAGACAAATACCACACTTATTGTATATAAGGTCTTTAAAGCTTTTAAATTCTTCGTCAGTTAAACCTGGCGTTTTAATCATTGGAAAAACTCCAACGCACATATATTAATAAAACAGCGTTTTTGGCAAAAAAATTAGTTTTCACTGATTTCAAACAATCCAGATACATCTAAAATAAGTCCAACCCGACCATCGGCCAAGATAGCCCCACCTGCCATCCCCTTGACTTTTTTCAAACCCCCCAGGTTTTTGATGACCACTTCCTGTTTGCCAACAATTTCATCAACTAAAATACATTTATGTCGGCCATCACTTTCAGCAACAACAACAATACCTTCCCAGGGGTTGAAGTTCATTGGTTCAAAACCAAAAATTTCATGAAGTCGTATCAAAGGATACAACTTTTCTCGAATTTGAATCATTTCACCTTTATTGACCACATGTTTGTAATTGTTCTCTTCAGGGCGCAATGATTCAAGAACCGATGCGGTTGGCATTATATAATCACGTTTACCTGCACGAACGATAATGCCATCAATGATCGCCAGTGTGAGTGGGAGTTTTAACCATATGACAGTGCCTTTATTAGGTTCAGAATTGACTTCAAGTTTTCCCCGCATGTTATCAATCACTCGCTTGACAACATCCATCCCAACGCCACGACCAGAAACATCTGTAATTTTATCAGCAGTTGAGAAGCCTGCTTGAAAAATCAAACTGAACACTTCTTGGTCTGACAGATTTTCTCCGGTTTTAATCAGACCTTTTTCAGCCGCTTTTTTGATAATTTTTTCTCGATTCAATCCCCGTCCATCATCTTTAATTTCAATAACAATATTGCCACCTTTATGGTAAGCATTGAGTGTCACCAGTCCTTTTTCAGCCTTTCCCATTTTTCGTCTATCTTCAGGCAATTCAAGTCCATGATCACAAGAATTTCTAACCAGATGGACCAGTGGATCGTAGATTTCATCGACCATGTTCCGATCAATTTCAGTTTCTTCACCCAACATTTTCAAACCAATTTGTTTGCCCGATTTTTTGGCCAGATCGCGGACCAATCGAACCATTTTTTGAAAGGTTTGTTTAATGGGAATCATTCGCATGGACATGGAAATACGTTGAATTTCCGATGTAATTCTAGTCAACTGCGTGATACTGCTGTAAAGTTTCCGGTTGTCAGCAGAAACGATACCAGCAACTTCCTGATTGAGCATGGCTTGATTGATTACCAGTTCACCAACCATATCAATCATATTGTCTAGTTTTTGAGTATCAACTTTAACAAAGGCTGGAGATTGTATGGCTGCTTTTTTTTGCGTCTGAGCTGGCTGGTCAACTTTGGGAGGTGGTGGTGCTTTTTTTAATGGTTCAGGTTCAGGTTCATGCTCAGGTTCATCGTCAGTATCATCATCTAATGGGATTATGTCTGAAGGTTTTTGAGGTGTTTGATCTTCCTGAGGTTCTTCATCAAATTTACCTTTTAAAGCATTTTGTAATCGTTGAATTAATGCATTAACACCAAATTGTTTGGTTTCTGTAGAGCCTGTTTTAATCTGCTCATCCAGGTAATTAATCATGTTTTTTGTGAGATCAATAGCTGCCAGAATCAAATCAATGATATTACCATCAACCGCAAGGCGCTGGTCTCTGGCTTCATCCAAAAGCGTTTCCACTTGATGAGTCAATTTATTGATTTGTGTCAGATTTAGAAAACCAGAAACCCCTTTAATTGTATGAAATGGACGAAAAATATCATTAATAATTTCTGTATTTTCGGGATCTTCTTCAAGGTCAACAATACTGACTTCAATTTCTCTGAAATTTTCAAGCGCTTCCATGATAAAATTTTCAATCAACTCTTTATCCTGACTGATATCCACAATAAAATCTTCTTCAGGCTTAACTTCTTTGACTTCAGGTTCTGACTCCAGTTGTTCTGATTCATTATCATCCGAAGCAGTGGACGATTGGTCAATGGTTTCCTGAATGCCGCATTTTTTGATATATACTGTAATTGTTTCAGTAATTGGCTTTTCGGCCTGAATATCACTGGAAATATTTTTCAGTAATTCTGCGCCTTCCTTTAATTGATCAACTGAATGATCCGGTTCCCCCCATGCCAATGAGCCAGCCATAGATTTAATTGCAGAACCAATTCGTATCAGTTCTGTCTGGTCATTTTCTTGTGCCAGTTGAACGATCTCATCCATAATATTCATCAGTGAACCCATTGCTTGAATATTATCTGAATCAACAGTGCCGACTTCTGTAGAAAAAGTTTCAATTAGCTTGTTTAATGCATTAATGAAATTTTCCATTTGATACTTACTCCACATTGTTTACTTGATTATCGCAGTTCATAACCAGGTGCGAATACAATCAAGTACTGACAATTGTAAATAGGGTTAATTATAGAGGCAAAACTAACAAAATTATAATACATTGATAACTTCCTGAGCAACATGATGCAAAGGTGTAACAATTTCAACAGCGCCCACTTTTGCAGCTTCTTTAGGCATTCCATATACCACGCAAGATGCTTCATCCTGGCCAATCGTTCTTGCGCCAGCATTTTTCATTTGAAGCAAGCCTTTTGCACCATCAGCCCCCATACCTGTTAAAATAACACCCACCGCATTTGAACCGGCATATTCTGCGACAGATTCAAATAAAACATCCACAGCAGGTCGTTGATGATGAACCATTGGTCCGGTTTCAACGCTGACAAAATAGCGAGCGCCACTCCTTCGAAGGAGCATGTGATAGTTTCCAGGCGCAATTAATGCACGTCCTGTAAGAACATGGTCGCCATCCTGGGCTTCTTTGACTGTGATATCGCATAATTCATTCAAACGTTCAGCAAAAGCGGTTGTAAATTTGGGAGGCATATGTTGAACAATTAATATACCTGGAATTGTGGGTGGAAATTTAACAAGAACTTGTTTGAGCGCTTCGGTGCCACCTGTTGAAGAACCAATGGCAACGACTTTGTTGGTTGTTTCCTGTAATGAACGATTTCGATAAGCGAGTTTGGGTTGGTCGCCGAGCGCTTTTCTGGATCGGTCGGGTGGTTTGATTCGAGCCAGGGCTGCAGCTTTAATTTTATCTGCCAACTGTTTACCCATATCACCCACTGAGTAAGATGCGCCAGGCTTACAAAGAACTTCAACCGCACCACTTTCAATGGCTTCCAAAGCCAATTTCCCACCTTTAGGCGTTAAAGAACTGACAATAATCACCGGCATGGGCTTGTATCGCATCAGCTTTTTTAAAAATGTAATGCCATCCATGCGTGGCATTTCAATGTCCAATGTAATGACATCAGGTTTCAGAGTAACAATTTTATCCCTTGCAACATAAGGATCAGGCGCTGTCCCCACAACTCTTATACCTGGCTCTTTTGACAGTTGGTCTGTAAATATTTTTCGTACAATCGCAGAGTCATCTACGACCAGCACTTTTATTTCACCCATGAATAAGCCTCATATGTTATAAAACATGCTTATCATCCTGCACATCATACTGGATGCAACAGGAAAAAGGATATTTCCTAAAACTCATAACCATTTAATGCTTGATCATCATCAGGTGATTTTTCGTTATTCCCCAATATTTGAATGAGTTTGTTTCGAATTGTTTCAGGTCTGAATGGTTTTTGTAAATATGCTGTTACCCCCAGATCCATAAACTGTTTTAAGCAAGCCTCGCGTCCTTCAGTTGTGATTACAACGACCGGTATATTTGCAGTAATAATATCTTTTTGTAATAATTTAATAAATGTGATTCCATCCATGACTGGCATGTTGATATCCGACAAAATTACATCCACCCATTCATTTTCCAATAAATCTAATGCTTCTTTTCCATTGCTTACTTCATAAAAATGTCCGACATTAAAGCCAGATATCTGAATGGTTCTACGAATAACCTGACGCATAGATGGGGAATCATCAACAATTAGGATATTATATGCCATTTTCTCCGCACTAATATATGGTTTTGAAAATACCATTGATTGATTCAGATGAAACTACAGGTGTATCATCCGAACACGAATAATTAAATTTTATAATAGTTTCAATATCATGTACTTTCAAGATACAAAGATACCACTATTTAAAAAAAATTCAAAGTGTTTTTATGTTAAATATGCTTTTTTTATTTATTAAATGGCGCTCAGTTATCATTTTTGAAACAATTATTGCATGAAAGTTGTGTGTATGAATTTCACAATGGCCGATATTTTTTATTTGATTCTTTGACCTCCACAGTGCCATTTGAAATATACAATCGCATGGTCCGATTACCTCTACCACCCACATCTTCGGATTGAATCAATACATTGTTACGCCATAAAATTTTTCTCAAAGACGCATAGTTACGTTTGCCAATATTGAAAAAACCTGAATCATCCATAATCGCACTGCCACCAGCAACTTTAACAATCATTCTACTTTTGACAGCCCCGAGTTTATAGCAGGAACGAAACAATATTGGAATGCCTGTGTCTGCAAACATAAATGGTGCTTTTTTTGCTTTGGCCCTGTCCAGTGTCGATTCTGGAAGCATGTAGTGCAGTAACCCACCAACCTGAGCCTCAGGATCGTATACTGTAATACCGATGCATGAACCCAAGGCATGTGTGATAATCACATCTTTTGGATTATTGCTGATTTTGAGATCTCCAACACCGACTGTAATGACCAATGAAATATTCCTTTATTCACAAAAAACCTGCAAACAAACAAATGATTGTTGCAGTTTTTGGTTATTTGATAATATGTATGTCACCCAAATAGATCGAACAAAAATCTCTGTTTGGGTTATACTCAGATTATTATATTATTGTGCCAGCTTAAACATGAATCTGCTCCTATTCTGGCAATATTATTCATAGATAATCAAGAATTGAATTGAGTCTATTTTGGTTACACTCAATTCAATTCATTCAAACAAGGTATATATATTTATTTTGTGTGGAAAATCAAGCTTATTCAGGCAGGTTGAAAAAAAAAGCGAGTCATTTTGACTCGCCTTTTTTATAAATTGGTTATTTGATAATGTTAGAAATTTCCATTAAGAAAGGCATCGACCATATTTGAGGCTATTTTTTCATAATTAAAGGTGTAAGTACCTTCCTCAAATTGTTGTTTGAGCGCTGCCACCTTTTCTTCTCTAATGTCGGGGATTTCATCAATGTAGTCCAATATAGAAAAGGCCTCCCTGGATTGATCGGAAAAATTAATTAAAACATCTTCCGGCAAAGAAATGTTATATTGGCTATCGTCGTATATTTTTTCTGGATCAACCGGTTGCTTTGGCGGTTGAACCGGTGGTTTTTGATTGCTCTCACTATTTCTTGCCAGTCCGCTTAATATGTTGTTTATTATTGTCATAATTGCACTTCCTTTCCATGTTTGATCCAAATCTGTTTTAATACTACTGTCGTTTTTTCATGTATTCTGATTTTGTGAATCCCTTAATTCAGTAAAAATAAAGTTAATTTTGTTTATATGTGAACATTAAAAAAGATAACAAAATCAAATACTTTTTCAGGGCAATATTCATGCCAGGAAAAACAGATTTGAAGGCCTATAGTTTGAAACCTTGATTTACAAAGCTTTTTATTTTCTTGCCTCATTTGATTAAGTATTCGTCATGTAATGCTGAAAACTTTAACAATTAATAAACAATGAAAAATATAGCCTGTCAAAATTTATGAATAATATTTAGTTTTCAAAAGAGCAATCTTATTATTTTTTAGGGCATCAGTTCATTTTTGACCGAGCCAGACGTTCACTCAGAGTGGCCGCCTTTTCTGGTGGAACATAACTGAGTATTTGCCCCACCTGCTCTCCTTTCATTTCAGAAAGCAGACGTATTGCAATATCCATGTCAAGTTTGTCAATAAGTTTGGCAGATTTTTTTGACCGCATGGATGAATATATTTTTAGCAGATGTTTAAACTGGCGGTCCATCGTGTTTTCCTGCATGGCATTGTATTCTGCAATCAACGCTTCTTGCTTTTTAATTTTTTTCTGAACAGTTTCCTGTATGCCTGTCAGCCGTGCAATTTTTTCATCTATTTCTTTTTTAACAGTCTCAAGATGTTGTCGTTCGGTTTCCAGTTTCTGCCTTTCTCGGATCAGCTTTTCTCTTTCCCGCTGGATGACCTCGGATTGGAGATAATTATTTTCAGGCTTGGCATAAAAATTATCTTTTTGTTCCATATTGTCCATTGATAATGTCATCTCATTTTGAATCACCTTTTGGGCGGCGCTGTCCTCTGCAATGGCTTCTTCCGGCTCAATGACAGGAATGGTCTTATTGGTATTAATCCCTAAGAGTGCGCCCATTATAATCAATTTACAAATGAACACACTACATATGATCCGATAAATAATTTTACTAGCAGATAAACGTTGTTTCATGCTGCCTCCTTTTTTGGCTTACGCCTGATGACAACCATTTCATCCATAGATTTTTGTTCAAATTTGATATATTCTGAGTTATATTCATTTTTTTGTTTTTCTTCAATTTTTTCAAGGGTTTTTCGTTTTATTTGCTCTTTTCGGACAATTTCTTGATGCCGGCGCATTTCTTTTTCAAGTACAAGCAATTGTTTATGTTCTTCCTCAAGGGCAGCATCAGTTCCAGTGATATAATTGGTGTAAAAGCGATGACGTCCTACTGAAACCCCTTTATCCTCTCGGTCCTTTAATTCTAGTATGGCTTTGAGACGATTTTGTTTGAGTCGTTCAATGAGGTTGCGTTTTTCAATGACAGCATTTTTGGCTTTGACCAGTTCCAGTTGCGCATTTTGTTCCAGATATTTACGATATCTAAGGACAGCAGCCAGTCTAAACTTGAACTTTTTCATAATGGATCTTATTTACATTAAAATTATTTATTCATAAACAGTAGTTTTAGTTGATTCACCCCAACTTGCATTGATCGCCTCTCATCCACATCCTGACGCAGAAATTCATTAATTTTTCCAATCATGGATTTGGCATAATCAATTTTTGGATCGCTGCCATCGACATATGCACCAATATTGATAATATCTTCAGATTTTCGATAGGTTGCCAGAATGTCAATCATTTGTTGTGCTGTTTGATAATGATCCCGATCAGTAACATCCCGCATCACACGACTGACACTTCCCAAAACATCAATAGCCGGATAATGTCCCTGATTGGCCAGATCCCTGGACAATACAATATGGCCATCAACAATGGAGCGAACAGTATCCCCAACAGGATCATTAATGTCATCCCCTTCAACCAGAACAGTGTAAATGCCAGTGATACTGCCTTTTCCTTCAATATTACCTGCTCGTTCCAGTAATTTGGGTATTTGTATAAAAAATGATGGTGTATATCCCCGCAAAGTTGGGGGTTCACCAGCAGCAAGCCCGACATCTCGTGATGACATTGCAAAACGTGTAATTGAATCCATAATCAAAAGAACATCCTTGCCTTGATCGCGAAAGTATTCTGCAATAGTTGTTGCAAGGTATGTCGAACGCATCCGAACCAGGGGCGATGTATCCGATGTCGCCGCCACGACAACTGTTTTTCTAAGGCCATCTTCGCCCAAAATGTTTTCAACAAAATCCTTGACCTCGCGTCCACGTTCACCAACAAGGCAGATAATGGCCACATCAGCCGCAGTATGTCGTGCAATCATTCCCATCAGTACACTTTTTCCAACACCAGATCCGGCCATAATTGCAATGCGCTGACCTTTACCAATTGTAATCATTGTGTTGATAGCCCCAACGCCAACATCAACTGCATCGGTGATAATCTCTCGATTTAAGGGATTGACAACATTTCCATACAATGGATAGATCTCATCCGCCTGAATCGGTCCACGATCATCAATGGGCTGCCCCATGCCCCCCACAACGCGACCCAAAAAATTGTTGCCTACTGGCACAAAAGGCCGATCATCAGATAAGGATATTTTGCATCCAGGACTGATATTCCGCGTCTCGCCATAGGGCATTAGCACAATTTTCCGATCATTGAATCCAACAACTTCAGCACTGACTTGTTCTCCTTCAGTATTTTCAATAAAACACGTGCTGCCAATACCAGTGCCAGCACAGTATCCCTCAGCAATAATCCCTGTTATTTTGGATACTTTGCCTGTGGGAATCAATGTGCGGGTAGTTTCCACAGCATTAAAATATTTTTGCCAATCTTTTTCAAGCATTTTTCAATAATTCTTCAAGTGAGGATTCAACCCGTTCCAGTTGGGTCTGGATACGCGCATCCACGTTACCATACTCAGTTTCAATAAAACACCCCCCGCGTTCGACATCAGAATCTGCTTCAATGGATATTGATTGTAACCCTTTAACATTACTGAAAAACTCAGGCCGGTTTTCATTAACAAAATCAAGATCTTCTGGATTGATATTGAGTTTGACTTCAACGCGGTCAGATAAAATTTCAAAGGCTTTATAAATATTTTTCAAGATGACCCGATCATCAATTTTTGCTTCAACATGAACCACCTTTTTTGCAATTTCTTTGATCAGTCCAACCACTTCACGTTCATAGATTTTTGGAAAATCGTCTTTGTAAGCGGTAATTTCTTTTAGAACTTTTTCAATGCCTTCGATAACAATACTTGACTGAGAAATAACTGATTCATGACCTTCAGTTCTGCCTTCTTCAATGCCTTTTTCATGGGCCTGTTTTTCAATTTCAATGGCTTTTGTTTTGGCATCTTCAATGGCCTGATCAGCCTGCTTAAATTTTTCTTCAGCAGCTTCTAGTTTTTCATCAGCAGCTTTGAGTCGTTGGGTTAATTCTGCCTGAATGGCTTTTTCTTCAGGCAAAGCACATGAATCCAGTTGTGCGGAAACCTCATCAAAAGAAAGAAACCGATAAACATCCTCTTTCTGTGATTGCTGAAGCGAGGTGTTCTCGCTCTTTTCAAAATCCAGTACCTGAAAATCGGCCTGATCATCTGATTGTTTGTCCACCGAGCCATGTGATGATTTAATATCATCAAATGATGGAAACTGAAAGTTGTCATCAGACGAGGACATCTTCTTTACCCTTTCCTAATACAATCTTTCCTTCGGTTTCCATTTTCTTGGCCAATCGAACCACTTTTAATTGGGCTTCTTCAACTTCGGCCAATCGAACCGGTCCCATAACCTCCATGTCTTCTTTGAGCATGTCGCCTGCACGTTGTGAAAGGTTTGAGAATACTTTTTGTTTCATATCTTCAGATGCCGTTTTAAGAGCGACTTTCAAATCACCCATATCAACAGATTTAAGAATTTCGCGCATGCCTCTATCATCAATATTAACAAGATCTTCAAATACGAACATCATCTGACGAATCTCTTCAGCCATTTCAGCTTTTTCTTCTTCAAGCCAGGACAAGACATTATCTTCAGTCGCGCCATCAACTTCATTCAAGATATTCACAACAGCCTCCAAACCACCAATTTCACGACTCATGGAGCTACCAAAACCGATAATTTCTTTTTCAATGGCCTGATCAACTTCGCGAACAACTTCTAAAGGCAATTGTTTCATTTTTGCCACACGCATGGATATACTCCCCTGAACGTTTTTGGGAAGCCCCATAAGAATGGATGCTGCTTTTGAGGGTTTTAAATGCGATAGAATTAATGCAATGGTTTGGGGATGCTCGCTTTTGATAAAGTCGATCATCATTTTGGGGTCCATTCGCTCGAAATATGAAAAAGGTGCCTTTTGTTTATCTTCATCAATTTCATTAAAAAGTGCAGCGGCTTTGGCCTCACCCAGAGAGTTTCCAGCAACACTTTGAAGGAAGCTACCACCTTCAATCATAAGCTGATCATCTGCTTCCACATTGTCCAAAAATTCTTCCATAACACTGGTCATGACATCTGGAGGAACATACCGGATATCTGACATATATCTGGCGACTTTTCGAATTTCAAGTTCATTGAGTTTTTTGAAGAATTCAGTGGTATATTCTTCTCCCATAACCATCAGAAAGATTGCGGCTTTAATAGGGCCGGTCAATGTTTCTACTGTTAAGCCTGCGCCATTAGACATTTTTTTCTACCTCGTTTATCCATCCTCTGACCCAGTTTTCGGTTTTTTCTGGGTAATTGTTGGCGATCATGATGACCCTTTCTCTCAGGCTCATCTTTGCAATATCCGGCAAGCCTTCAGCTTCTTCAGGCTCAGGTAATTCTGGCGGTCTATCTTCTTCATCAGGTTCAGGTGGCTGTGCCATCTGGCGGAATGCTTTCAAAAATGGACGTACCACAAAAAAGAAAATTAACAAGACCAGAATTAAATTGAGAATTGGCCGGATATAAGGACGTCCATACACCAGCCAGTTACGTTCATGAGGAAAAATGTCTTTTTCAGAAATGGTAAATCGCATACAGGTCACCTGAACCTGATCTTCACGCTCAACACTATAGCCCATTGCTTTTTTTACCAGTTCTTCAATTTTCTGAAGTTCTGCATCTGAACGCGTTTGATATTCAACCTTTTCGGTTCCATCATCCCCGGTGACAGTTTGATAGATACCATCAACTACTGATGCCACAGAAAGGCGCTTGATTTCACCAAATGGTTTTGAAACGCGTCTTTCAACGCGGCTGATTTCGTAATTGACTATTTTATCTGATTTTTGGGACAGGCTGGCGAGATTTTTTTCCTGATTTTCCGAGCCAGATTCCACTTCAGTAGAGCCCGGGGCTTCTTCACGTTCTTTTTTATTGGATTCAGCTTTATGTTGCTCGCTTCGAATGGCGCTCATTTCAGGATCGTATTTTTCTTCACGTAAATCCACTTGATTGAAATCAATATCTGCACTCACGCGGACAATGGCCTTGCCTTCACCCACAATTCGTTCAAGCATGGATTGAATCTGGGAATGGAATCGCTGCTCAATTTTTCGCTGATACTCGGTTTGCATCTTGGCCATGGCTTCTTCTTCATCAGAATCTTGCTTGTATAAAATCGCGCCTGTAGTATCCACGACAGTAACTTGATGGGGTTCCAGACCTTCAACCGCACTGGAAACCAGATGAACAACGCCGGCCACTTTATCCTGGCGGAGCTTTGCTCGAAGTTTTAGCAAAACCGATGCTGATGGCGGCTTGGCATCCTCAATAAATAAGGATTCTTCGGGCATTACGAGCATTACCCGAGCATGATCCACCTCTTCCAACTGACATATGGTTCGGGATAGCTCTCCCTGAAGTGCCCGCTGAAAGTTGAGCTTTTGGACAAACTCTGTGGTACTAAAAGTGGTATTATCAAAGACTTCAAAACCGACACTGCTGCCTTTGGGAAGACCTTCACTGGCAAGTGCCAGGCGTGTCTCATAGACCTGTTCTACAGGGACTTTGATAATAGAGCCTTCGCCCTCAAGTTTGTACGAAATGTTATTTTCTTTTAATTTTCCAATGATTGCTGCCGCATCATCACTGGCCAGATTGGTATATAGGGTTTGGTAATCTATTTGATTTGCCCAATAGAACATTAAGACAAATCCTAAGAGGACCAAAAGTATAACACCAATGACCATGGCCTTTCGTGCGGTGCTCATGGACCGAAAAACTTCAATAAACTGTTTGATGAAGGTATTCACTTTAGATATCTGCTTTGCTTTGCGTTGGTCAATAAATTAGGAATAACACGCACTGGCGATATCCCCATCGGATATTAACCTGGAGTTTAATATCCTTTCCGAAGACTGCGAAATAAAACGTATCTAATTAAAAAGTCATTTGCATAATTTGCTTGTAAGATTCCATGGTTTTGGTCCGAAACTGATTGAGCATTCGCAATGATACATCTGCTTTAGACATTTCAAGCATGGTTTCATGAATGCCAGCATCACCTTGCATCATTTTTTGAATGGCAATGTCAGCATCTTTTTGGCGTTGATCGGTTCGATAAATGGCATTTTTAACGAACTCCTGGAAATCAACATTATTTTGGTTTTGTGATATTTTTGATTCTGGAAAAAGTGGAAACATGGAATCAGATTGGATTGCTATATCATTCATAGAGAACCTCTTATGTAAGTATAAAAAGATAAGGTTAATAATTATTTACCAATTTCAAGAGCTTTAAGCGCCATTGCTTTAGCTGTTTTCATAACAGTCACATTGGCTTCATACGAACGCTTTGCAATAACCAGATTGGCCATTTCAAGCATTGTATTGACATTGGGCATGGACACAAACCCCTGCTTATCTGCGTGGGGATGGCCGGGGTTGTAAACCTTTCGAAAAGGTGTCATGTCCTTATCGATAGAGTCAACATTCACCCCATAAAAAGTATCTTTATTTTTCTCTCGAACTTGCCCATCTAGAACCGACTGAAAGTCTTCAACCGCCTTTGTTCTTAAATGAAGCAACTGTCTGCGATAGGGTTCACCGGTTTCAGTACGAGTGGTATTGGCATTGGCAAGGTTGGTTGAAATGACATTCATTTGGAGCCGGTTTACTGTCAGGCCGGTTGTGCTGATATTCATGGAATGGAATAAATTCATGTTATCTTCCTCCAATAATTGCATTTATTTTCTTGAACTTTCGGGAAACTGCCTCTGTGGCCATTCGGTGCTTTAAGTTATTTTGTGCCAGTTTAGACATCTCTATGTCAATATCAATTTGGCCTTTATCTCGTGATGACATAATATAAGCTAGCTGATCGGTTGCACCACCCAGATGGCGTTCATGGGTTCGCGTGAGCATTGCGCCTGTTCCTTCCATGGCATTTTTTAAGGTGTTCTTAAAATCAATCTCTCGCGCACGATATCCCGGGGTATCCATGTTGGCAATGTTACCACTGATAAAAACTTGTTGACGTTGAGTTATATCCAAAGAGTTTGCTAGATAAGCATAGGTTTTTCCAAACAAGGGTTGTATTGGCATAAGGCCTCCATTTAAGTATTGAAGCTTTTAATTAGCGAGTAAGTATCATGTAATTAGTGGAAATGCAATTGTTTAATTGATATATATTTTTATGTTTTCTAAAACATATACAATATAAATTGTAATCATCCCAAAAATGCAAATAAAATCAATATATATCTGATTAATATAATAATTTCAAGGAAAAAATCATTACAAAAAATTATATATCATAATTTGCATTTCGATATTCATTTAGCTTATTTCTCAGGGTTCTAACGCTGATTCCTAGAATATCTGCTGCATGGGTTCGGTTGCCACCGGTTTCATCCAGTGTGCGAAAAATCATTTTTCGTTCCATTTCTTTTAAAGTACCGGACATAATCTGATGGGGGATATTTTTGTCAGTCTGGGTTTTATTAGTATCACCAATAAACAAGTTTTGGGCTTGAATGAGATTGCCATCACTTAATAGTATTGCCCGCTCAACCACATTTTCCAATTCGCGCACATTGCCCGCCCAGTTCATACCTTTTAAGATGTTGAGAGCATCTTCAGAAATCCCTTTGACATTGCGATCATCAATGGCATTGTATTTTTCAATAAAATGGTGAACCAGAAATGGAATGTCAGTTTTTCTGTCTCGCAAAGGGATAATTTTTAATGGAATAACATTCAGGCGATAATATAAATCCGCCCGAAATTTTTTTTCCTTCACACAGGTTTCAATTTCCCGGTTGGTGGTTGCCACAACACGAACATCAATTGGAATGGGATGGTGTCCCCCAACCCGGTCGATTTCTGATTCCTGAAGGACCCGCAATAATTTTGCTTGAAGATACATATTCATCTCACTGATTTCATCCAGCAAGATCGTGCTTTCATCAGCCAGCTCAAATTTGCCCAGTTTTCGTGAAATAGCACCGGTAAAGGCCCCTTTTTCATGACCAAATAATTCACTTTCCAACAGCCCATCAGGTAATGCCGCACAGTTCACTGCAACCATAGATTTATTGCTTCTAGGGCTGTTGTTGTGAACATATCGAGCAAACAACTCTTTTCCAGTGCCACTTTCCCCCTGAAGCAATACCGGAGCTTTGCTGTTGGCAATTTTTTTGGCCAATGCCAGTAAATTTTTCATTTGATTGTTTTCAGTCACAATAACATGTTTGGATGATATTTTTTTGGGCTGAACATGTTCGGATTTGGTTGTTGCGAGGGCACGTGCAACAACCTTCTTCAGCATATCCTCAGATAGGGGCTTGAGAACGATATCAAAGGCACCGGATTTCATGGAATTTACAGCGCTTTCAGGTGTGCAAGGTCCTGAAAAAATTAGAACTGGCATATCAGCATTACTTTGCCGGGCTGCTAATAAAATTTGATCACCATCAATTTGGGTTGAATTATGTTCTGTTATTACAAGCTGGTAATCATTTTGCTGAATGTTTTCAATGGCTTTTGTTTCATCGTTAGCAATTTCTATATCAAATCCTTGAGCATCCAGGGTTTCAAGGATAAACAGTCGATCTTTGTATTGGGTTTCTATCAATAATATTCGGCATTTATTCATAAGCGTTTCATGATGCCTGTTGATTAATTTGGGTAAAATTTTCCAATTGCCTGTTTACCTCAATTTCTTTCATCATTGCCTCGGCCATTTTACTCCAGAATTGATCTTTTGCATTTTTTATGCGTGTGAGAATTTGTTTCGCTTTTTCCCGAACCTGCAAATGGCTGTAGCACTCGGCAAGACGAAACTGGACCGGAATACTATTTTGTTCTTTGGGCACAGAGCGAAGGGCTTCCTCAAATGCAACAGCAGCAGCTCTTTTATCACCGACCTGAAAATACACCTCACCCATTTCCTGGTATACATCAAAAATTCGCTCCAGGGGAACATCTTTATATTGTGAAAACAAGGTCACATTGTTTTTCAATGTGGCAATTGCTTTATCAAACCGCCTGGTTTTGCGATATGCACGGGCCAGCCTGAGGTAATCTTTCAGCAAGTCAGGATATTTTTTCTGCAAAATTGCCTGTTCAAAGTAAGCAATGGCTTTTATATACTCTTGTTGGCTGTTGGCAATATTGCCCATACGAGAATAAACCAGATTGAGGCGGGGATCATCTGGAAATTTTTCTATGAATTTTTGAAAATGGGTTATTGCGTTGTCGATTTCTTTTAACTGGAATGATGACTCTCCCATGCCAAAGAATAAGTCTGCGGGTTGTTCTTTCTTGATAAATCGTTCTGATGCCCGCACATAAATACGTTGGGCACGTCTATACAAATTCAATGCCAGAAACGAATTGCCCAATTCAAGCATATATTGGCCTGAAAAATTTTTCACTGTAAGGTATCTCTGAAAAGTATTAAAATCATTAACAATTCTGTGATACTCTTTTTGTGCATGAAGCTGATGCGTCAACGATTCAAGAGATGTTCGCAAAGCAACCTGTGCATCGGGCTTTAATTTTGTAGAGGGATAATTTTTTAACAAACGAATGATCGTCTTAATAGCATCTTCGTGCTTGCCATCCTTTTCTTTTTGTATGGCAACTTTAAGCAAAGCCAACTGAGCCAGTGGATTTTTTTTGTGGTTTTGAATGATTTCATCATAGACTTCAGCCGGCAATCGATTGAACTTGACCTTATGAATAATGCGTTTTGCATATCGTTCTTTTGCAGTGACATTTGCGTGTTCCACAAGCCGAATGGCACTGATCAAGGCACCATCTGTGTCAGGGTAAGCCGTGTATACCTGATTATATATGCGGACTGCTTTGTCAATCAGACCATCTTCCCAATAAAGATCAGCAATGCGCGTCAACACCAGATGGTTGGATTCCATATCTGGAAAATAATTGATTGCCCGAGAAAGGGTATCTCGTGCTTTACGAAACTGTCCCATTTCATACAAATTATACCCTATATATAAAAGGATATCAGGATATTCATAAATAACATCAGGATCTTTTTCACGAATGGCATTAAGGACTTTCATTGAGGCTGTAAAGGCTTTTTGTTGAAAAAGGCCCTTGGCCATTTCAACCCTGGCCTTGACAGCCTGGAGACTTGCTGGATGTTTTTGTAACAATCGGTCAAATAGCTTGATACTTTCTTCTGTTTTGTTAATAAGACCATATGATATACCATAGCTGAGTAAAACATCCGGGCGAATACTGATATTACTGCGATCTGCCAGCTTGTAATAAAGGAGGGCATCGTAATATTTTCCCAGTTGAAAATATATATTGCCAATTTCCAATTGAATGTGGGGAATGTAATAAGATCCTGGGTTTGCCTCAATGGCATCCCGATAACTGAGAACAATCTTTTCAAAATCAACCGGCAGCGTTAGTCTGAGAAAATGATCCATGCTCAAGGATCGAATAAAATGGGCTCGTTCAACATGAGGGCTATCAGGGAATGCTTCAATAATTCGGCTTGTTATCCCGATGGTTTCTTCCCATTTTCGAATTCGATATCGGGCGATAGCGCCTTGAAGCAATTGTGTATCTTCTGTATCTTCCAGAGCTTCTTTGTCAGGGTTTAGTAATTTATAGACAAAGCCTTTTTTTTTGGCAATGAGGTCCCTGACTTTCTGACGCCAGGGTTTCATTTTGTCCATAAGCGTGACATGTTTGGCCGGTTTTTTTTCCGGATCCTCATCCGCTAACAAGGGATGGCTGGTTGTCACAACTATGATCATTAGCAATAGTGCCAGGAATTGTCTTTTCATTTTTTTTAGCCTTTGACTGTCAGGCATATTGACCTGAACGAAATCATTTTTTATTTGCTATGACAAAGAAAATTGTTATTTTTATCGTGTATAAGGAATTCTCTGAAATTAAATTCCCCATTATTGATATTGTTCGTTTTGAGATAAATGTACTGTAGAGACGTAGCATGCTACGTCTCTACACGACCTTATCTTTTTGTACGTTCAAGAGAAATGCGTATTTTATTTTCAGAGCATTCCTAAGTATAATCAATCAAAAACAACTTGGCAACAAAAAAAATTGTATAATTCAAAATGAAAACACGAATCAATTGCTATCATTGTCGGCATTATTATGTTACCTGGAACCCAGATTTTCCACATGGCTGTCGTGCAATGGGATTTAAAGGCCGGTTTATGCCATCAGTTTCAGTGCATCGAATATCTGGAATGTCTTGCTTAATGTATGATCAAAAGAATCCGGCCAATCCCCCTGATAAAAGGCAGTCTTGACCGGATATCAATCTATATTTTAGCTATCAAGGGCTTTGTGGCAAAACCACCAGTCGTAATTTTCGTAGGTTTCTTTGCTTTTTTTGGCATCAGCAACGCTCTTGGGCGGTGGTACGATGACGCGGTCACCAATTAACTCACTTGATGGCCACCCTGCTGGGATGGCGACACCATTTTTGTCCGAGGTTATCAGGGCCTTGACTGCGCGGACGATTTCATCCATATTTCGGCCAATCTCCTGAGGATAGTACATAATCAATCGCACTTTGCCTTCAGGATCCACCACAAATACAGCTCTTACAGTGTTTGTACCTTTTCCCGGATGAAGCATCCCCAGTTTCATGGCAATACTGTCATTTGCCGCAACAACCGGAAATGTGATTTCAATATCAAGCTTTTCTTGAATCCATTCCACCCACTTGATATGTGAAAATATTTGGTCAATGGACATGCCAACCAGTTTACATCCCAAAGCATCAAACTCATTGACACGTTTTTGAAAAGCAACAAATTCAGTTGTACAAACAGGTGTAAAATCTGCTGGATGACTGAAAAGAATAAACCATGACCCTGCAAGATCAGCAGGGATATTCATGGGGCCTTGAGTTGTTTGTACCTGCAATTCAGGCAAAGGATCGCCCAAAAGGGGCATATTCACTTTTGTTTCTTCCATTTTCTTTCTCCTTAGTTTACCACCAAATAATGATTCTGGTGATTGTTTTCTTGTATTTTTAAGGGCAACCAGTCGATGGCACAAAGCATTGTGTCATGGTTGAACGTCCTCTTATCTGTTTTGTCATTAAATAAATGAATCTCTTTATATTAATGAAATACAATAGTCAAGCATGTTGTGTTAATTCGCATTATCTTTTTCATTGTAAATGCTGTGTTTACTATTAAATAGGAATGCTCAAAAATTATTTCCCCAATACTGATATTGCGTAGGGCTAAAGAAACTAAGAATGTACGATCACTACCTTGTTTTTAAACAATACTTATCTGCATAACCTCGTGGGGTTACCATAAAATCACAATATGTTTTGGTTTGACTGTTTCCAATAAAAACAGTTGTTTGCATATCAAGTTGGGTGGCATGTAAATCTTTTAGAGGAATAATGCATACCATTTGATTATCTCTCATTGCGCCTTTCACAATTCCCACAGGTGTATTACCATCTCGATATTTCAGTATTATTTGCTGGGCATTTATGATCTGTGATGTTCGTATTTTACTTTTTGGATTGTATATGACAATTACAAAATCACCTTTTGCAGCCGCTTCAATACGTCCTTGAATGACAGACCAGGGAGTCATAAGATCACTTAGACTGATGACAGCAAAATCATGCATCAGGGGAGCGCCAAGCAAAGATGCACCCGAAGATAAGGCAGAGATCCCGGGGATGACTTCAAGGCATAAGGCACTGTCAAGTGTAACCTGTCTCTGATCATCTGTATTAACAGGCAGTATTTTGACATTATTGTTCATGCATATTTCAAAGACAAGACCTGCCATGGCATATATGCCCGGATCCCCACTGGAAATTAGCGCGCAGGACAGTCCATTTAATACTGTTTGGATCGCTTCATGGGTCCTTTCTTTTTCTTTTTTCATGCCTGAACTGATAATTTTTTGATGATCTGATATGATTGGACGAATTAGATCAATATATGCTGTATAACCAGCAATGGCATCCACAGTTTTAAGCACCTGGGCAGCTCTTTCAGATAGATGAGCTATATTTCCAGGGCCTATTCCGGTGACATACAAGGTGTTCTGCAAACAGCCATTGTTACGTTTTTCCCTTTTTGTTTCGGTACTATCAGTTCCCCCAAATTGGCTGCAAGAATTGCTGATGCTTCGCATACACTATTTACTCCAATATGTTGCCGGACAATTTCCGACGGGTTTTGTATGGTTTTTACATTATTCAAGGCTTTGGCATCGAAAAATCGAAGTGGAATATTTAAGATCCTTGAGGCATCAAGTAGTCCGGTTTCAGTGGACTTGATATCAATGGATGCCATTTGAAAAACGCTCCTTATTGCGAGTCTGTTACCTGCCATAATCTTATTGATTATTTCTATAATCTCCCATGAGTCAGTATTTTTGTTGCATCCAATGCCAACAGTCATTGTGGGTGGACGTAGTACCAGAGTAGACTCGGGATAATCATCAATTCGGTCATCCACAACTATGCCTGGCATTGGGCAACCATTTTCATCAAGAAGCAACGTTCCTTCCTGAATTGTCTCTACACTTTTGGCCATGCATTGTTTTTTTAAATACTGACCTATAAAACAGTAAGGATCATATAACCAGAATAGTCTGCCCTGAAGAATGGACATATTTATTGTTTTAATACGATCCGGGTTTTCAATAAATATACCATGTTCCACTGCAATAACATCTATGGCCACGAGCTGGTGCAAATCAGTAGCGGTTGTAATTACAGGATTTGCCCCTGAGACATCTGAAAGCATTCTGGTAAGCTCATTGGCACCGCCTATATGACCAGATAACAGACTAATGCAATGATGCCCTTTTTCATCCATTACAACGACAGCGGGATCTGCGATTTTATGTATGATGAGATTGGAAATCATTCTCACCACAATTCCTGTGGCCATAAAAAAAACATGTCCATCAAATTTATGAAACACTGCATTCAATGTTAAGCGCAAGGAGTCAAAAGAAATGGTATCCTTAAGTTCATTATTTGCCTTTTTGGAAACAAACAATTTAACACTATCAATCTTATTTCGCAGGGAATTTGCCAGAAAAGCGCCTTCCGGCGTAATTGCCCAGAAAGCAATCTGTTTAATGCTTAGTGGTCGATTTTTCATGTTTTTGATTCACTCACGTGATTTCTGTACTCATGTGAAAAATGTTGATCATAAAGTTTGGACCGATAGTTCCCGCTGGATTGAAGCCCAAGTGGCTTCCCAACAATTATCAGAGCGTGTTTGTTGATTTTTAAGGCCTTTATTGTTTGTGACAGCGCTTCAACACGCATGTGAACAATTTTTTCATCTGGATAGCTGGCCTTGTATACGACTGCACACATGGCTTTTTCACCATATGTTCGGGAAAGTATCGATGCCACCGAATCAATTAACGACATACTTAAATATATGGCCATTGAGGATTGATGTCTGGCCAGGGATTCCAAATTTTCGAGTTCTGGTACAGATGTTCTGCCTGACATACGTGTTAAAATCAGTGTCTGGGTAACTTCAGGGATCGTGTACTCTATTCTTAGACTTGCTGCTGCTGCAAATGCTGCTGTTACACCCGGTATAATTTGATAATCAATATTGTGCGCTTTAAGAATGGATATTTGTTCATATATTGCGCCATAAAGGCTGGGGTCACCAGTATGTAACCGCACAACCTTTTTTCCTTCATGATGCGCAGATATCATGATATCCATTATTTCATTGAGATGCATACTTGCACTATTGTAAGTTTTTACCTGATCATTTGACCGGTCCAATAATTCCGGAGGAACCAATGAACCCGCATATACGATTACGTTTGCAGACTGAATCGCTTTTTGTCCTTTTACTGTGATTAATTCCGGATCTCCAGGACCGGCACCAACAAATAATATTGGATCAGTTTTTTGTCTTGATATCATCAGACGACTCCTGTTTATGATTATCGTTCATCAAATAAGAATAATGCCATATTTTTCTTGTCTGTTCTTTTTATTCAGTGTTTACCAGAAACGATCCAGACTGGATTTTGAGCGGCCATGCGATTTCCAATGGGCATTTTTTTACTTTTACTGATCTGCACCTGAGTAACATCAACCTCAAAGCCCAATTGTTCTAAAGAGAAACAAGCTTCGCTGAGACTTTCAATAAGGACTGTATTGATAACAATTATGCCTTCAGGTTTTAAGCAAACGTCAGCCATAGCAATGATTTCCGCAAGGTTCTCACCCCCACCACCAATAAATATTCGATCCGGTGCTGGTAAATCAGAAAAGCCATCTGGCATGACCGCCTGTACAATTTCCAATTGATGGACGTGAAATTTATTCTTATTTTGTTTGATATGGCTGATTCGCCTGGAATTTTTTTCCAATGCCACTATTTTTCCTGTTGAAATAAAAAATGATGCTTCAATAGCAACTGAGCCGCACCCTGCACCCAGATCCCACAATACATGATCTGATTGTAAACAAAGCTTGCTCAGGCTTACCACCCGGACTTCTGCTTTGGTTATCATGTTCTTTTCATGGATATAGCAACTGTCTGGCATTCCTAAATAAACATTGCATGATGACAATTGTGACCTTTTTTGTGTGTTACCATGACCGATACAAACCACAAGGTTGGGTTCTAAAAACGTTTTGTTTGCAGCCTGATTCAGTTGATAGTGGTCAAAAGTCTCATCAGAGAGACCCATCCGCTCAAAAACAAAGAATTGAACCGAACCATTGATTTCCTTCAGTAAAATTTTAGCGATATGCGCAGGTGTATGTGCTGGAGAAGTCATTATAGCCAATTTCTTATGCAAGTGTATGGATTTTGCAACATCATTTAAATCACCTCGTCCATGAAGGCTGATTACTTGTGCATCATGCCAGGGGGTTTTGATTTTTGAAAATGCTGCCGCAATACTTGAGATATTTGGATAAAAACATACGTTTTTAGCTCCCAAAGCGTCTACAAGTCTTTCACCAATACCAAAAAAAAGCGGATCTCCTGAAGCCAATACAACAATCTTGTTATCCGGCATTTGTTCGCGAATAAAGTCAAAAAGCAAATCCAGATTTCGATCAATCATTCTTTTTTTAATGGAAAGACATTCAAAAAAGGCCAGATGTCTTTTTCCGCCAACCAAAATATCCGCACTTTTTATGATTTCCATATGGCAAGGGGTTAAATCAGATAACGATATCCCCAGCCCGATCACAGTAACCCTATGGTTTTGTTTTGGATATAATTCCTTGTTTTCCATGTTTATCACTTTTTAAAAACAATGTGGCCATTATAATCAAAAATAATACACCCAATTTTGACCGATGCACCTGCGAAGGTCTGTGCGGATTGAATTACTTTTTGGCCAACAAAATCAATTACTTTTGGGTATTTTGGGTGGATATAACAAAATGCCTGGCGTGCAGTGTTTGATTCGGCAATTTTCTTTGAAAACTGACTGTCACCGGTAATGTTTTCAGCCCAATGTGCTAACATTGACATGCTAAGGCTTCTTTTTGCTGCATGGGTACATGTAATGCCCATCGCCATTTTTATCGCTTTTCCAAAAAAAATTGCCATACTGATCATTTGAATATTTTTTGATTTTGCCAGCTTGATGGCATCAGCAAAGTAATCGCCCATTTGAATAACCATTTCTTGAGGAATTGCTGCTTTATTTTCCTGTTCCCAGGCCTGCTGAACAAATCGTTCACTGCGTCTACCAGTAGTAAAAACAATGTGATTTAATCCAGACGCTTTTGCCACTGAAATTGCAGAAGCAATAGTCGCCACATAGGCATCATGAGAAAGGGGTCTTTCAATGCCGGTTGTGCCCAAAATAGAAAGCCCGCCTAAAATGCCTAATCGGGCATTTAATGTTTTTAAAGCAAGGGTTTCACCTTTAGGAATAAATATTTCTACACGCACAAATCCTGAACGATCATAGCAATCAAAACAATCATGAATTGCCTGATAAATCATCTGTTTTGGGCCTGGATTGATTGCCGGATTCCCCGGCAATACTTCAAGACCTGGTTTGGTTACAATGCCCACACCTTTACCCCCGGTGATAATGATTTCTTGATTGTGTTTCGGCTTGAACGTGATCCTGGCACCAATTTCAGCTTTATGAGTGATATCAGGATCATCCCCTGCGTCTTTGATAACTGTGCAAATAACTGTATCTGAAGTTTCCTGTATACAACTATTGATGGCAATGTCAATGGCCCCTGTTGATAAAAAAGGAATTGTAACACAAACAGGTTTTTTTTGAGATAACAGATAATCCAAAGCGCCTTTGGCTGCGGCAGCCGCCGCTGTACCGGTTGTGAAACCTGTTCGTAATGACTTTTTTTGTGTATTCATGAAAAAATTTGATTATACCATTTTAATCAGCGCATTGATCACCGCAGCAACGATATTAGATCCCCCTTTGCGGCCAATATTAGTTATAAAAGGAATTTTGCACGTCAGTAATGCCTCTTTGGACTCAGCGGCATTTACAAAACCTACTGGTAATCCTATAATCAGGGCTGGTGTGGCCTTATTTTGCTTTACCAGTTCAAGTAATCTTAAGAGTGCTGTGGGGGCATTTCCTATTGCGTAAATCCCTCCATTCATCATGTCTGCTGCATAATCAACAGCAGCGCTGGCTCTTGTTGTCTGTGTTTTTAGAGCATTCTGTGCAACAGTTTCATGCCCAATGAGACATGAAACATTACATCCATATTGAACCAGTGATGATTTCCTAATACCCGCCATGGCCATTTGTGTATCTGTAAATATGGGTTGACCTGTTCGGATCGCATGGATACCGGATTGAATTGCATTTTCATGAAATTTTACTGAATGAACATAATTAAAGTCAGCAGACGTGTGAATGATTCTTTGAATAATGGTCCATTGATCTTTTGGTAAACCATGATTACCGGCTTCATAATCAATTATTTCAAAACTTTTTCTTTCGATTTCATTGGGTTGCATCTAAACTCCTCATATAGTTATGACAATTATTGACAAAAATTTGGGCGGCCTCAGGCAGACTGCCAAAATGAAGATGGATATAGCTTCCCAGGGTGTTCCTGATTTGAAAACCATCCCCATAGGCTGCCATGTTTTTTCTTCCAGTTACCTGATAATGCGTACACACGTTTTCAGAAACTGGTGTATCAACTGATGAATAATGAAACTCATGTCCACGTAGTGTCATCCCCTTCTTACCAATCACTGCATCCTGTATCAGATTGATTTCTCTGTATCCCAATGCATTTAATTTTTTAGACATACATGTATTAAAAGGAAAGCATCCAGTCATGGTATAAGGATTATTGTCTTCATGGGGTTGCAATGTCTGACATAGATACATAAAACCACCGCATTCACCATAAATTGGCATATTTGCATTACTTTTTTCTTTAATGTCCAGGAGAAGGTGATGGTTTTGAGAAAGTTCTTTGGCAAATAATTCTGGATATCCGCCGCCAAAATAAATGCCCCCGATATTATCAGGCAACTGTTTATCTGTTATGGGAGAAAAAAAGACCAGTTCTGCGCCAAAGTGTGCGAGCCAGTCAAAATTATCAGGATAATAGAAACAAAAGGCATTATCGCGCGCCACAGCAATACGAACGTGATTGTTTTCAGCAGGTTTTGGCATTGTTGTGTGATTGATTTTTATCTCTGGCAGATTATTGATTAGAGCATTTAGATCCACATGCGTTTCAATCATATCTGCAAGTAAATCAATGGTTTTGTTTGATAAGGAATAGTCATCACGTGTTACTAATCCCAAATGTCGTTCGGGTATTGATAATTCATTATTTCTGGGGATACCGCCCAATACAGGCATTTTAATTGCTTGATCAACAGCTTCCTTTAAATAATCAAAATGTCTTTGGCTGCCAAGATTGTTAAAAATGACACCAGCGAAAGTCACTTCTGGGTCAAAGTTTTCAAATCCTTGAACAATAGCCGCCACGCTTCGGGCCATGCTCCTGGCATTGACAATTAAAACCACAGGGATCCCCAACCATTTAGACATTTGAGCGGTTGAACCTGCCTCTGTTGTGCCATCATATCCATCATATAATCCCATAACCCCTTCAACAATTGCAAAATCAGCATCCTTGTCGGCATTTATGAAACAGTTCAGGTTGTAAGGTTTGGATAACATCCATCCATCCAGATTTCTGCTGGGGCTTTTCGTTATTCTTTCATGATGACCTGGATCAATAAAGTCTGGACCTATCTTAAAAGGGGCAATTTTCTTTCCTTTTCGCTGAAGAGCGGCCATTATACCCATCGTAATTGTGGTTTTTCCGCTCCCGCTATTCGTTCCGGCGATAACAATGCCTTTTGTTTTCATGGATTAACCCTTTTCGTTTCAAGTCTTGTTTATAAGTAATGTACTCATATAGTTGGGTTTGTAGCCACTCTCCAATGCATGTAAACACGTAACAATTTCTTCATCAAAACTGGCTCTTTCAACAATAAAGGATTTGTGTATCAATTTCTTTTTTTCTATGATGTGCCTGATTATTTCCAGGTTTGAATGGACTTTCATTAGCACCACAACATCAAAGTGATCAATATACCATTCGATTTGATCAACAGAATAAGTCACCGGTAGTATTGCCAGTTTTTCTTCTGAAAGAACAAGAGGGCTGCCACATGCGGCAGCTGTGGCACTAATTGCACTGACACCGGGAATAAAGCGCATGGAAATTTCTTTTTCTTTTAGCAATACATATAAATTACCTGCTGTTGAGTAAATAGTTGAACATCCCAGAGTGATAAAGCATCCCTTATGGGACAGGGACAATTCCTTTTCAATAATTTCAACAGCAGGCTGCAAAGATTTCAGCATGTTTTTTGCCCCTTTAACCATTGGAAAATGAAGATAAACAATTCGTTTATTTCGCAAATCTATTTCTTTTTTTACGATTTCCAAAGCAAGGGAATCAGTTGCATCTTTTGTTCGAACTGGAACAAACAGAGTCTCAGTGTTTTGAATTAACCTTACTGTTTTTAATGTAAGCAATTCAGGATCTCCCGGGCCTACACCAAGAAAATATAATTGACATTTTTTTTCAGTTTTCATTTGATGTTCCATCTTTTGACATACCACTTTCAAAGGTTGGGTCTGTCCAAATAATTAATTACATTACAGCATCCTTCATTTTCCAGTTAAAACCACAATCACGATCATGGGAAAAAGTGCAGTAGTTTTCAACAATTATGAAGGATGCCGAATCTTTCTTATCAGACCTTCTGCCTAGAAGTGAGCCAGTACTTTTTTGAGGTGATCGACCCAGATATTGACATAATTATCATATTCAGCAGTTCCTTTTAGAATCGTGACACAGTTCATACCCGCTTGGGTTAAAACTGACTTCCAGGAATCCTTTTCACTTCCTGCCATGTCGTTTTTGGCATGGTCACCAGCAACCGACATAAAGGGCATTAAATAAACTGTCTTAAATTGCTTCTGTAGCAATAGGGGCTTAATCACGTCAAGATCTGGATAGCCTTCAACAGTGCCAATAAAAATATTGGGATCTTTTAGCTGTATCTGAAAATTTAATGCCGAATAAAAAGCATTTGATGGATGATGCGTACCATGTCCCATTAAAACAACAGCTTCATTTGTTTTTCTTTGTTTGGGTATATTCGCAATGATCGCATCAACAACCCTTTCCATGTCATTTTGAGTAGACAGCAAAGGATATCCCAACGTGACCCGCTTAAAACCTTTCAAACACTTAAAAGCTCCCACTGACCGGCGAAGATTATGGTATTCTTCTCCACCAATACTGTGGAGTGATTGCACTGCCACATGTGTAAAGCCTTCATCCAACATTTTCGATAAAGCCACTTCAGGTGAATCTAACATTTGTCCCTGTCTGGCAAGTTTGTGTCGAATAATATGGGATGTATACGCCCATCTAATGGGTATTTTTGGCCAGGTATCACGCACCTTCTTTTCAATGTTCACAAAAGAAATTTGTGCGCTTTTCTCACTGGATCCAAATGCCACAAGCAATATTCCCACTTTCGTTTCTTTCTTATGCCCATGACCGGATGCCAGCAAAGGGTTGTTCATAAGCAATAACATCGCAATACACAGGCATCCCATTCTAACGATTTTAATCATTGATTTTCCTTATCTTGTAAAAAGTTAATATAATGTAGATCTAAACAGAATCTACGCCAAAAAATAATCATTTTCTTAAACTCTCAAGAGGAATCATAAAGGGACAATCATAAACCTTATCCTTAATTATATTCACCTTGATCTTAAAAACATCAGCGAGCAATTGAGTTGAAACAACATTTCCAGGGGCCCCTGATGCATCAATTCGGCCCTGATTTACCACAGCAATGGTATTGGCATACCTTGCCGCCTGGTTGATATCATGCAGCACCATAACTGTTGATAGACTGAGCGTTGTGTTTAAATTTTTAATCAATTCCAGCACTTCAAATTGATAACAGATATCCAGAAATGTCGTAGGTTCGTCCAAAAGCAGTACTTTTGGCTTTTGAGCCAGGGCAAGTGCCAGCCATGCACGTTGTCGTTCACCGCCGGAAAGGGAATTAATCCTTCGATTTTGAAACACTGTCAGTCTTGTTCTGGAAATGGCTTCATCGACTATTTCCCAATCTCTTGATGTCATCCGGCCACTCCATTTAAGATGTGGATTTCTTCCAAAACTAACAATTTCTCTTACAGTAAAATCTTCTGGCACCAGGGGAGACTGGGGTAGAAATGCCATACTGCTTGCCAGGGCTTTTTTACTATACTGATGAACAGGTTTCTCATTCAGATAAACAGTTCCTGAAAAGGGTTTTAATATTCCTGCAAGAGATTTTAGTATCGTCGATTTTCCAGAACCATTTGGCCCAATGAGAACCATAAATTCTCCTTGTGTAAGAGAAAGATTGACATCTTTAACAACCGGTGGCTGTTTACCATATTTTAAATAAAGATTTTCAGCTTTCAGTATCATACACTTTCATTCTATTTCGCAAAAGATACAAGAAAAAGGGCGCACCCAATAATGCCATGATTATACCAACTGGCACTTCCACAGGGTCTAGTGCAATTCTTGAAATTGTATCACAAACCATGACAAGGGATGCCCCCATTAGTGCGCTGGCTGGCAGCAGAAATCTGTAATCTGAACCAATGATCAGTCGGGTAATATGCGGCACGATTAGCCCCACAAAACCAAGCAAACCAACCACACTCACTGCGCTACCAGCCAAAAGTGCAGACAGAGCAATAAAAAACAGTCGGGTTCGTTCCACATGAACACCAAGACTGCTGGCTGTTTCATCTCCAAGCAGCAGAATATTGAGCCGCCTGGCAGTAAGATTCACTAAAAAAAAACCGATCAGCGTATAAGGTAAAATAATATTCAGGTGTTTCCATGTTCGGGCAGCCAATCCACCCACCATAAATCCGATAACGCTGTGAACCCTGTCTGGAAAAAAAATCATCACACCAGTAATCATTGCACCCAAAAATGAGGACACTGCCACACCTGCCAGAATAAGCCTTGAAGGATTGATTCCTTCCTGCCAGGCAATCATGTAGACCAACATTGTTGTCACCAATGCGCCGGTAAATGCTACCGGAGGCAGTAAATAATAGATCCCTGGATAAAGTATCAGGATAACAACACCAGCTAACCCGGCACCAGAGGATACGCCAATAAGATGAGGTGCTGCCAATGGATTTCGCATGATACCCTGAAGTAAACATCCTGATAGTGACAAACATATTCCAACACAGGCTCCAACCAGAATACGCGGCAGTCGTATATTGAAAATAATTTGGTAATGCGGCCCCCGAGCTATTTTAAAGAGAGCGGCATATATCTGCCCAATTGACAGGTTTAACGAGCCGAGTTTTAAACTGATAATAAAACCAGATACACACATCAACAAAAGGATCAGAAGAATCAGTAAGCGCCTTGATATGTTCTTTTTTTCTGCCAGCATTTTTTATATCACCCCATAAACAGGTATTTGTTTAATCCACAATTGACAATGATTCCTCAAGTTCAGGGTAGAGCAAACAGGCAAGATATTGGAGTGCTTCCGCAAACTTGTCGTTGGGTTTATATAGAAAATATTTTTTGGGCAATACATAAAACCTTTTATTTTGAATGGCTCTCAATGCAGACCATGCTGCATTGCTTTCAAACTCTTTTTTCAGTCTTTCCCGACAGGCTTTAACATCTCCCATTGTATTGAGTAAAATGATATCCGGGTCCAATTGTATAATCCGCTCTAAACTGAAATCAATTCGCGTTTTATTTTTATGTTGGAATTTTGATGGAATAACATTATGCGCCCCCAACATGGAGACCATAACACCGGTTTGAGAATTGGGCAGTTCACAAGTGACCGAGTGGGTTTTGGTGAAAATAATCAATACTTTGGGACGTGAATATTTTTGACACCTGGCAATGATCGCGTTCACTTTTTGGTTCAATTGATCATATGCTTTCTGATAGTTGTCTTGAGTGCCATTCAATGCGGAAAAAAGTTCCAGAATTTGAATATAATCATAATGATTAATATAGCTGAAATAAGCATATGGAATTTTATTTTGCTTGAGTACAGGTATCATGGCCCTAAAATTTGCAACATCGGATGATATTATCAGATCTGGCTGAAGTGCGATGATTTTTTCCACATTGGGATTACTGAAAGTGCCAACTTCAGGTAGCCCTCTTCCTTGAGAGTGTACATTAACTGTTCCTGAACATCGGGCAATTGCTTTTCCGCCAGCCTCAATCCACAGGTTTAGTAGTGAAGTATGTAAAACAATCGTTTTTTTGGATTTTTTGGGTAGAACAGATACAGTGTTATCTGGCAGTTGACAGGTGATATCAACCATTGTTTCTGAAATGATAAGAGATGTGGGTCGTGTTGTTTGTTTTGAGTCCTTTTTTGAATACTCACAGGCGTTCAAAAAACATAGCATTAGAATCAAAACAGTCATCTGTTTCATGGATAACTTCAAAAATTAGTTCCTTTTTGTGCTATAAACACTTGTTTGCAAGGATGTTGTTAGATAATCTGTTTTCAGTGTCATTGACTTCAAACAATACAATACAAAAGAAGTTGCAGCTATTTAAAATTTAGTTTAAAAAAGTCATCAATCAGGTTAATATTAGTTCATTACAATAAAATTATGCTGGTTTAAATTGTTGCAAACTTGGTTTATCAAGTCCTAAATGTTCGTAAATTTCAGAACCTTTTGTTTTAAGTTTTGGTAAATTGGTAATTTCATCAATTATTGGTTTTAATGTTGAACGTCTATCCCATATTATCAATACAGTTAGTGTGCTTATTAGAGCTAATACAGTAAAAATACCTCCTAGAATAAAATAATTTAATACATTTTGATCATCAAATCTTCTATTCATATCTTGTCTTAATCCATCAATTCTTTTATTTGTGTCGTCTATTCTCTGTGTTAGGCCCTTAATAGATTCCTCAACTCTTATCAATCGTTCGTTAACTGTATCCTTTTCTGCGTATACATAAGAAACTGATAAACACGATATCATAATTATTATACATAAATATTTTTTCATTTTGTTACCCCCTCTTTTAAAACATCTCTTACAATAATTTTATCCTGGCTTTCATTTGAAAAAAAATCAATGTCCTAAAACTGGCAAACTAGAATCAGTAACATATAATGGATAATCAAGGTTTTCTAAAAAAATGGGTACAAAATATAAGCTAGGATCTGAGTTAGTATTAATATTTTTAAAAAATAGATTTTAAAGGGACGAAATCATGAAAGCTTATCAGGTTGATAATTAAGAACTATCAAGGCACTAGTCAGCATACAAGCAAGCGAAGCCATTTTTGAACGTAAGATATTGATTTAATTGATGATCCCAGCGGGATTCGAACCCGCGCTACCGGCGTGAGAGGCCGAGTGATGTCTTTTATTTTATGGCGGATTTTTTGTCAAGCCCTTTTTTTTGGATCATATTTTAAGATTTATGATCCACAAAACGCCTTCCACGAGATAGACGACGTTTTATTATCATTAACAAGGTCAGCTTGTTCAAGCTGGCCTTTTTTTTTGGCATTTTCCCACATCATTTTAAACTCATTAAAAACGATCATTTTTTTTATATTAAATATTAAAAGAAAAGCATTGATAAAAATATATAAAATATTATATAATAAGTCCATTAAAGAGGTTTTCATTAAATTTTCATTAAATTAAAGGGAATTTAT
>Ga0272440_1000136_pt1 | contig 60635 bp, 57 predicted proteins | sample SSMMMBAug17_FD_192440 | JGI IMG/M metagenome (GOLD analysis project Ga0272440, IMG submission 192440) | Marine sediment archaeal communities from Little Sippewissett salt marsh, Falmouth, MA, United States - SSM-MMB-Aug17 | ecosystem: Environmental > Aquatic > Marine > Wetlands > Sediment ... | reverse complement strand
GATATAGTTTTGAAGTCACGAGCAGGACTTGAAAATTTGACTGTTATGAAAAATGATGGAATCGCAGAAGATGTGGTGGCAGAAATTACTGTAACCAAAGAATCTCTTCCATTTCTTATTCAAATGGTTGAAGAATTGTCAAACAGAAACATTTATTCATCAATTACAGCAATTGATGATCAGAAGACTCCATTTTATGACTTCTCAAATGTAAAAGCGGACGCATTACTTCCTAAAAACGAAAAAGTATTAAAGATCTTTGAAGAAATTATTAGCCGGGCAGAGGCTGGAGAATTGTTAGTACATATTCCTAATGTTCTGAATAATTTGTATGAGTCACTACCCAGCAATATGAAATGTGATTTGAATAAAGATGTACACAATGTTTCTATAGAACCAAATGGCAATTTTAGACTTTGTCTGAGAGTCAGAGGAATTAAAGCTGCACAAATGTCGTATAAACAAGTTATAAGTTCCAAAGGAGAGTTATCAACAAAATTTGTGAATGCGATACAAGAAGATTATCAAAATTATTGTAGAGGTTGCAATTGGACATGTGTGTCCATGACCAATAAAGAGAATAGAAAATTCATAATAGGACATTAAATGTATATGTGTGAAAAATATAATAGGAAAACTTAGATGTTACGGGAATCCAGAATAAATATAAAAGGATCTTTAGAATGCTGCCTATGTATTGTATCTCAGCATTAGAACAGACTCAAGCAATTGTTCGTGACTATTTTGCTGAGAAGAAAAAGATACCTGTTTGTAGCATCTTTCATATCAAGGAGACTGGATTTCACATTGCTCATTTTCCAGAAGATGTACATGAAACAGTATTTTTTACGACCTCTATATCTTTTGCTAATGTGCATAAGATGTCTTATTTCATTTCTGTGCATACTTGCAGATTGATCGAAGAAGGAGGGCAATTTCATCTTCCAAGGACAAGAGAAGATTTAAACAATGAATCTGCATCTAAATGTGTAGTGGTATTGATTTATCAACGACTAGGGCAATTTAAATTTGGATGCAAATCAATATGGGCTTCAGGTATTGATGAAGAAGAAGGAATATTATCTTCATGGTATGAATACGATGCTTTGAATTTTCAAAAGAAAATATAGGAGGGCCTTGTGGCGCAAAAGCAGTATGATCATGAGAGTATTAAGGCTCTTGAAGATATTGAGCATATAAGATCTAAAGCAGGAATGTATATCGGGGTTAGAGATAATCCAAATCATCTTTTATATGAGTTACTCGATAACTCATTGGATGAGGCTCAAGGAGGTTTTGCAAATTTGATCGGAATCCAGATTGATAATAAAGATAGTATTGTTTCAATTGCGGATAACGGTCGAGGAATACCTTTTAAGAACGATACAGTTCCTTTACTGGCAACTAAGCTATTTACAGGCGGAAAGTTTGAAAAAGGCGAAGATGAAGTTTATAAGATAGCTACTGGTCTTCATGGTATTGGTATAGTTGCAGTTAATGCACTATCTAATTTCATGGAGGTTACAGTCTATAGGGATAATAAGAAGGCGTGGTATAGATTTGAAGATGCCAAAGTAGTCGATTCTAAGATTACAAATCATCCATCTTCGGATAAGCCATTCTCTTCCCAAATAAAATTTCAGCCATCTAAAAAGTATTTTGAATCTCTCAGATTTGATATTGCATCTATACGGGATAGAATGAAGATTGCCTCTATTCATGAGGAAAAACTAAATCTCATTCTGTTCATAGATGGAAAAAGAGAGATTATAAACTGCAACCTTAAAAACTTCTTCCGGTCATCGTTTCAGATAGACGAGAAAAAGCATGAGATTCCAATTTTGACAATTGACTCTAAGGTGAAAGATGAGTCAGTTAAAGTTATGTTCACATGGGATGTAATGAGTTCTACCGCTCCAAAAGCATTAGGATGTGTAAACATTCTAAAAGTCAATGAGGGAACTCATGTGAATAAGACATTTGAGACATTTAGAAATGTCTTTGAGAAGCTGGCAGCAAAAGAGAAGGTTGCAAAATTTAATAAGTCAGATTGTACAGTAGGAATTCGAGTATTTACATCTATTATGATGTATGATCCAGAATATTCATCTCAGACAAAAGAGAAGCTTGCAGTTCCCAAAAAGAGTGTTCAGCATCTATACAAGGATCTAGAGAAGAAACTTCTGGACATAATGACTCGGTATCCTGAGACTACAAGACAGTTGTTTGCATTTTGGGATTCATATAGACGAAGAAGAGATTCAAGCCGAAATATCATCAAGACTACCGGAAAGGGTGTCACCCGGTTGAACAGCACAGTCGATTCAAAACTTAGAGATTGTACTAGTCATTCAGTGGGTAATTCTGAATTGTTTATTGTTGAGGGAACTAGTGCTGGTGGTACACTTATTCAAGCAAGAGATCCTAAGATACATGCTGTTTTAGGTCTAAAGGGAAAAATCCCAAACATTGCTGATGATAAGAAAGACGCTCTGAAGAATAAAGAAATAATTGAAATCATAAATGCTCTCGGCACAGGAATCGAACCAGACTTCAATATGACCGGTTTGAGATATGGAAAGATTATATTCAGTTGTGATGCAGATGCAGATGGGGGGCACATATCAGCCCTCTTGAATACAGTCTTTCTCAAACTGACACCTAAGTTGTTTAATGAAGGCAGAGTCTTTATGGCAGTAATGCCTTTATATGGCGCTCAGGTGAAAAAACAGTTTGTACCCATATACAGTGACGAAGAGTTGACTAAGTTCAAGCAGAAATTCCCAAACATCAAAATACAGCGGTATAAAGGTCTGGGAGAGATGAATGCAGACCAATTGGCGATATGTCTGTTTGGATCTCATAGACGACTTAGGAAAATTGAGCATCCGAAGGATCCAAATACAATTTTCAAATTGATGACCACTGTGTCAGAGAAAAGGAAGTTAGTATGAATGATACAGATACAGTCAAATGTATTATGACGGCCACTAACAACTGCATATTCATTCAGTCCTATAATCTCCATCTCACAGAAGTCGTTGGATATCCAAATTCGGGCAATGCTGAAAAGCTACTAAGAATATACACAAAATTCTTTGAAGATGACACTTTGAAAAAGTTTGATCCTGTTATTCCATATAGCCAAGGGAAAATAGGAGATATTCATCATTTCTATATTCAAGTAGATATACCCATTAAGTTCTTTGAGCCTATTACAAAAAAAGACAGATACGGTAGAGTACAAACTGAAACACCAATTATCACATTCATGCATCAAATTCTTTACCCTCTTGGAGAAATTCGAAAGGTGGAAAAAGAAACAGATTTAAAACTCGATGTTCGAAGATATATCTGTATGAATAATCTTCCTAGAGCAATGATTGCATTTTTTCATGCCATCTGTAAAAAGCAGTTGACAGAATTCGGGAAGCATATGTTTGATCTTCTAGTGAAATTTGACAAGATCTTCTTGGACGATAAAAAGAATAAGAAAAAGCTGGCAATGGAGACATTTGTCAGAGCAATATTAGGATTTAATTACTATAAGACTAACGTTAAGAGATCTGAAAAGATAAGAACTGCTGTTCGTAAGTGGTATAGAAATACTCATAGTTACCACAGAGCCAAAGAAGGATTGAGCGATGAAATTCTTCAAAGGTTAGTCGAGAATAACATACTTACAGATGAGGATGTGACCACAGTCAAATCCGAATTGATATTCCTCAAACTCTAAGGAGATTCCATGGATAAACTTGTCCCTGAGCTATATGGGGAATATGGACGATACATCAATAGGTTTAGAGCATTTCCATTCATTTTGGATGGAGCAAAACTTGTTGAGCGTAGGTTACTTTATTCTCTGTATGAAGTTGGCAGACAGCAGTTGGTTAAATCAGCAACTGTTGTAGGTCATTGTTTTTCGGAAGATTCATTATTATTTACTACCAGAGGTATCATAAAAATATCAGAGGCCGTAATTGGCGATGAAGTTATATTATCGTCCGGAATTATTTCTAAAATAATAAGAACTATAAAAAATGAGAAATCTGATTTTTATAGAATAACATGTGATAATGGACAATCTGTAGATTGTACAGATGATCAAAAATTTAGATGTTTCGATGGATTAAACATAATATGGAAATCATGTAAAGATATTGCTCGTAGTGATGTAATATTACGACCTAAGCATAATCTTAAAGGATATATAAAATCGAATATGTCCTCTGATGTATCATATATGTTAGGATTATTTGCATCAGAAGGATCGTGTACAGATAGAGGAAGAGGTACTCGAACAAGAGTGGCTATGACTCAACGAGTATGTATTGATGAAATTGAGAGAATATTAAAAAATGAAAATATTGATTGGTATAAACGGTCTAGCGAAAGTTTTGAGAACAAGGAATGGCATGATCAATATTCTATTTCATTTTCTGTAAAATCTAGCAATTTTGATTTTTGTTATAGAATATGTTCTGAATTAAAACCATCTAGATACTTGCCGTCAGACATTCTTTCGAGTATCGATGTCATTGGATTTATAGCAGGATATATTGATGGGGATGGACATATTCGAGATAAAGAAATTACTATACCAATAACATCTGAAAAGTTAGCAAATCAAATCATTACAATGTTAGCATTAATAGGAATACATTCTAGATATGTTAATAAAGTGCTAAATATTTATTCTGAATCATGTTGTAGACTATGCGAGTTGATTTGTAACAAATTAAAAATTCAATATAAAAAAGATGCGGCATATAAAAATTCAATTATAGATATATCTAAAACAAAGACTGAAATATGTGAAAATATAGATTTTTCACATATTTTAGCAGAGTTTAGAAACAATAGCAATACTGGATGGTATAAATGCTTAGATGGAAAATCTAGACGCTTAAATCCGTTCCCTCATATGAGAAAAAAGAATGATTCTAAATTTTTATCCTATTCAAAAATTAGATCAACGAATCTAATTGATAAAATGGATATGATAGGAATAAATAATGATATAGGATATTTAATTGATACATATCATGTATGTCGAGTCGATTCTGTTGAACCATTAGAGCCAATGGATAGTTATGATGTAGAAATTGAACATCCTGATCATGAAATAATAGTTAATGGATTTTGTTGTCATAACTGTATTGGGTACTATCATCCGCATGGAGATGAATCAGCATATTCATCTCTAGTTACAATCGTCAATAATGGTCTTGCAGTAGGTCAAGGCAATTGGGGATTGAATGTTGGAGTAGATGATAATCCGCCTGCCGCAATGAGATACACTGAAGTTAAATCATCTAAAGATGTCTTAGATATGGCATTTGAGTACATCAAAGATGTTCCATACGATACAATAGAATTTGGAGAGGAACCACTATTTCTTCCAACTAAACTTCCGATATGCCTAATAGGTCAAAAATCATATTGTAAGGGCATTGGATTTGGATATGGGACTCTTATTCCTATATATAAAGAGTCTGATTTATTAAAGCGTTTGCACTGGTTACTAACTGGTAAAAAAGGAAAAGCTCCGATAATTTTACCAATTACTGATTGTGATTATCAGAGTACCTCAAGTGATTTTGAACAACTTTTGACTGCTGGGAACGCTAGAATAAATTATAAAGGAAAATACAAAAAGGAGGGGACGAAATCGATTATAATTGAGTCGATTCCTCCTTCTAAAAGTTTTCATGTAATCCTGAAGAAGTTCTCTAAAGAGATTATACAAGATAAATCTTTGGGATGGCAGGATGAATCTAAAACTTCTACAAAAGTTAGATTTACAATCCTTAAACCTAGAATGCTTAAAATGGCTTCTCTTATCAAGAAATTAGAATCAGTTCTTGAAGGAAGCCTTACTTTTGACTGTAATGTATGTAATACAGCAGGAAAGGTGGTCAGATTAAGCATCGATGATATGCTACTTAACGTATATAAAATATATCGTCAAGTTGTTGAAAAGGTCTTAAAAGGAAAAATCAAAGATACACAAGACTCTGTTGATGAAATGATTCTTGTCGGTAAAATCAAACCTATCTTGAGTATTCAGTTGAAGAAGAATCCTGATGATGTAGACAAAGTCATTGAAGAGATTGCGATAATACTAAAGGAAACTCCTGATCACATAAAACAAATCTTTGATAAGTTTACAATTAGAAGAATCTTTAAAGTGAAAACTGATATTTCTACATTAACAAAAACAAAAAAAGACTTCCAAAATAAATTAGAAAATTTAGATACTTACATTTGGAATCAGAAATACTTAGGAAAACCTGAAAATGATCTGTAGACTATTTGAATATGAATTCGATATCGGAAAGAAATCAGAAAAGGATCTCGTAAAAGCAAAAGATTGCCCAGGATGTATTGAAGGAACACATATATGCGAAAACCTCAATACAAAGAAAACTAAAAGTAAATATAGCTGGACAATTTCAAGGAGATTGACTTTTCCTGAAGGATATGGAGATGAGTTGGTAGCAATTAAGTTAATTCATCCATCGGCTGATGAATTTTGGATTGTAAAAAAGATAGTTGAAGGATCATACATATTTCAGGTATATGTAGTAAATAATAAAAAGGCCAATTTTGGAGCAGTATCATTAGGAGAATTGAACTTCAAACTAAAAGAGCAGCTTCAATTTGATGGCCAAGAAGTAGTGTTTGAGGATTTTGGATGATTGAATTTATGAAGGGAGATTTGCTAGACTCTCAAGCTCATGCGTTAGTAAACACCGTAAATTGCGTAGGAGTAATGGGTAAAGGAATAGCCCTTCAATTCAAAAAAGTATTTCCCGACAACTATGAAGTATACAGAGAAGCGTGTAAACATAATAGAATACGACCAGGCAAGATGTTTATTTTCAAAACTGGGCCAGTATTTCCTATGTACGTGATAAATTTTCCAACAAAACAACACTGGAAGAATAAATCCAAGATGAAATGGATTGTTGATGGTCTTACAGATTTGAGGACTATCATAAGAAAATTAGATCTGGAATCTATTGCGATTCCTGCTCTTGGATGTAATAATGGAGGGCTTAACTGGAGAGACGTTAAGCCCATAATTGTTAAAAAGTTATCTGTAATAGAAGACACAAGGATTCTAATATATGAACCAAGAGAAGGACAATGACATGAATGCAATTCATGCAACCAAGATTATCGAATGGGACATGGCACACCGAATCCCTAATCATCATTCAGCATGCGCAAATATCCACGGACACAGATATAGGGCCGAAGTGACGGTTTGTGGCAAATTGGTTAGTGAAGATGGGGCATCTGATCAAGGAATGGTATGTGACTTCAGCGATATCAAGAAGATATTGAAAGAAGAAATTCATGACCCACATGATCATGGTTTCATGTATTATAAAGACGATGAGCAATGCGCAAAAGCAATTGCAGCAATGGATATAGATCAAAAAGCGATAGTTGTTGATTTCATTCCAACGGCAGAGAATATGGCTTTTCATTTCTGGAAAGTATTAAATGAAAGAGTAACTAAAATGTATGATCATAGAGTTTTCATTTCAAATGTGAGAATATTTGAAACTCCAAACTCATGGGCAGATTACGGAATACAATAAATGTTAAATTGCGTTCGCGATTCCTGTATTAGAATACCTGTAACCGATGAAATTAAGAAAAAGTCCTGGTTTCGTCAAATTCAGATATTTTTGACTAGGAAAGAAGTTCCTTTTGGTGCCAAAAATGACAATGATGTAATATTTAAAAAGTATTACAGAGTCGACAAAGAAGCCAAAGAATTGTTGATACCAAGGTTTTATCCAGTGCCTAAGTCTGAGATCAAATTGATTGATCAGATTCCTAAAGGGAAGGATATTGAGGTAGAATCTAATATCAAACCAAGGAACTCACTTCAAGCGGATGCAATGATGTGGATGACAAAGAATAAAAAAGGAATTCTTTGTCTTCAACCGGGTGAAGGAAAAACGGTTGTAGCGATTGAGGCGATTTGCCGTATAGGTAAAAAGTCAATAATTTACGTCCATAAAGACTCTTTAGTAAAGCAGTGGCATGAAAGATTTATGGAGCACACTGAGATTCAGCCCAGTAGAATTACAAGGTTGAGATCTGATAAGTACAAAGAGCAACTGTTGAATAGCGACATTGTTATTACTACTGCTCAGTTAATGTGCTCCCTTCTTAAAAACCACCCAGATGTAACTGATGTATTGAAAGAAGCAGACTTTGGTATTGCTGTATGGGATGAATGCCATACTTGTGCCGGAGCTGAACAATATTCAAGGTCATCATTACATACTCCAGCTGCAAGAGTATATGGATTATCAGCAACTCCAAAAAGATCAGATGGGAATACTGATGTAATGGAGTTAAACCTTGGGAAAGTATTTGTGCCTGACAATTCAGACAGTAGCACGATGATTCCAAAAATAATCCAATTGAAATTTAAACATGGTATTATTCTTCGTCATCACGATTACTTGTTTAGAAATACAGATTGGGATAGAAAACAAAAATATAAGGCCGGAGAACTCGATCGAGATAGATATCTTAAGCTTATTGTAACATCTAAGTCATCTAGATATCTCAAGGTCTTACGAGATGTTGTAAAAAAGGTTGCACATTCAGATAGGACAATGATTTTGTTATCTGACAGAATTAGAATCCTTGACGAGTTAGCAAAGGTTTGTCCAAATGAAGATGAAGTTGGATTCTTCATTCCTAGAAGCGGAAAAAACAGAGACGAACATCTGACTAGAAGGCTAGTCTTTAGTACATTTGGATCTTGTAGAGACGGCGTAGATAAACCAGAAGTGGATTGTCTAGTTCTTGCAAATCCATGTGGTAACTGGGAACAAGCAATAGGCAGAGCAATCAGATCAAAAAATGGAAAACAACAACCAGTCATAATCGATGTAGTCGATTTAGACTATGACGGTTATGTCCGATGGGCAGAAAGAAGAAAAGATCAATATCTTGAAAAAGGCTGGAAAGTCGAAGAAAGAATCATTCGTTTCTAAAGAATTAATTCTGTTTTTATCCAAACATCCTTAAAGGAGTTTAAGTACAAATGGCAACTACAAGTATTGTCAGCATCCTGAAGAAGAATCCTGGTCTCACAGCTAACGGTATTGCAAAAGCACAGGGAAAATCCAAAGCCCGTCAAGGCTTGAAGAATGAACTGGCCGAGCTAGTCGAAGACGGAACTCTCGTCGAGGACACCAGTGGTCGCTATGTGACTTATAGTGTTGCTGGCGGAACCTCCATCTCCAAGGGCAAGACATCCAAGAAGATCCCTAAGAAGAAGGTTGTCGAGTCTGAGATGAAGCAGGCTCCAAAGCCCCTGCCAGAGAAGACTGTCTCAGGATTCACGATCACTGAGAAGGATGGTGGCAAAGTTACAATCAAGACACCAAATCAAGAGCTGGTTCCGCTCGGAAAAAAGGAAAGTCTTCTGGTAATCAACGGTGCCCCTACTTGGGCAGTCAAGAGTGCCGAAGACGTTCTGACTTGCATCTCCGCATACGCCACTGAAAAGGGTTATGCGACATATGTTGTCAGCAATACTGCTACCAGCAAGATTGTTGGTAGCAAGGACGACATCGAGCTGAAGAATAATCGCATTCTACTGATCGACATCAAGCGTCACAACAAGGCGGCTTAGCCTTATTTAGGAGGTCATCCTTAAGTTGGGTGACCTCCTTTCAATTATTAGGAGGTTAACTTTATGTTATTAGATTTGATACCTGATACTAATAAAAATGCATTAAAAGATCTCGATCGACATAGGTATAAAACAAGATTTACAAAAAAGTCTATATCTAAATTATCAGAACTTTTAGATATTTTGGCTGATAATTCGAAAGTTGGTCACCTAATAAATAATGTATCGGTGACTTCAAAAATTGATATGAAAGCATATCAATTTAATAGAAGTGTTAGATTACAAGCATTGTTTAGTACAGATCCTGATACAATTGTAAACAATATTTTTGATAGGGTAAGATACCCGAAAGAATTAGATGTACATCCAATCAATATTTGTAATTTTGATATGTCGTTCATTTCAGACATATCCGGCAAAGTCAATTATAACAAATTTAGGATGTGCTCTGTACAACAAAATGTTGATCACAAAGTTAGAGTTCCTAATTATTTTCTAAATGAAAATTCATTTAGGATGTGTTTAGGAAAGACAGATGGGCAAATTCTTGAAATCATATCAATTGGAAAGCACAATACACTTTTTGCTGTTATAACAAAGAATAAAAAGCTCTATATTAGATGGCCTGTATTAAAATCAATTATGGATAAATATGCTCTGTCCCGTAGTAAATCCATTATGATTAATACACTTTTGCGATACAATATGTATTTGAAAGCGTTAGCCACAATAGATCCATTGAGTGGAGATTTTATGAATACGGCTTTCCTTAATGGAATTATTGAGTCGTCGGTGATAGATAATATTAAAAATGTTAAAGATATAATAGATGAAAAAATAGAGTCTTTTAAAAATTCATTTTTTAAATGTAGCTTTGGTCGAGATTTAGAAATGTACTCTAAAATTATCGACAATTTTTCTAAAAATGTGGACAATGCACTCCAGAAAAAGTTAAAGAATGCTTTCAGAGATGGGATGCAGCTGAGTTCTAAATTATCACTTCTCGGATGGCGTCCAAGTATTACAAAACAATCTTCTAGTCGTGGAGAAATATGGTTCGAGAAGGATGTAAATATAATTCCAAGCATTCTTGTTTGGGAGAGCGTTCATTATAAAATAGAACCTAAAGATTGTCCATATAAAATTACAAAACTATTCCTTAATACCTTAGGAGTAATGCACGCATCAGGAAAGCATCCAAATGTGTCTGGTGGCGGAGTATGTATGGGAGATCTTAAAAAGATTGATTTTAATCTTCCAGAAAATGAATTGAAAGATGCGATTGAGCGAGGAGCAAGACTTCTTGAATTGATCAATTATGATAGTCCTTTTGACAGCTCAAAAAGAGATATCCTTCTTGAGAAAGCAACAAAACTTGATATTGGAGAATCGGGACATGAAAACATCAAAACTACTCCTGTTACAGAAACTACAATCCGTAGGATTGTAACGATTAATGGATCAAATGCTGATGCCGAGGAAGAAGTTGACGATTTCTTGGACGAGCTTGAAGAGGAACTAGAAGAAGAAAACATTCCAGTAGAGCCAATTCAAAAAGATGAAAATACAACTATTATAAGACGCAATGGAGAAGCTCAAGATATCACAAATAAGCTTCCTGGTCTTAAAGACGTTAATTGGCAAAAGCTGGCAGATGTTCTTCGGAGATTTGATAATATCAATAATTCACCATCGAGCACATATGCGGAATATTTGAATGGAGATATTGAATTAGTATATCTATTCTCTATTGCCAATACTGAGAGATATATTTCGATATCTTTATCAAATTATACATGTCAAAAATTCAGCCCAGGCAGTCTTATAGAAAGTGATTTTGTTGTAGATTATTATAGAGATAAAACATCAATACCAAAAAAGATAACTAAATTAGATATATTGGAATTAATAGAATTTTTAGAGCCAGTATTTATCAAAACTAATAACACGCCAACAAATCATTATTCTGTTCAAATGTCCAAATTCTTTGGAGACCATTGGACGACACAAAAAGTAGTTGATATATGGGAAAAAATCAAATACTTTAGAATTAACGAAGTAGGAAGCAACTTAAATGTTTAATAGACAAGAAATCAACAATAGGCAATCAATGCTTCGTCTTCGAAAATATAACTTTGCGGTTGTAATTGGAGTTGGTGGAGTTGGTTCCTGGGTAGCTTTTAATTTAGGATTATCCGGGCAGGTTAAGACATTGATTCTATTTGATGACGACGCGATAGAATCAACCAACTTGAACAGAACTCCATTTAGAATGGATCAAGTGGGAATAGAAAAGGTATGGGCAATGAAAGAGCTCATATTAGAGAGAAGAGTTGTAAATGTTGTTTGTTTCACTGAGAAATTTACAACGAACTCAATTAAGATGTTAAAGACTCATTGTGACCAACCGATATTTACACCAAAATCTACAATTATTTTTGATTGTAGAGATGAAGTATTTAAAGATCTTAAAAGTGCAAATTGTAAGAAATGGAAAGTAGGTTATGACGGGTTAGAAATTACGATCGATGGAAATCCAGATGATACAGTCGTGATGGGTGTATCGAATGGATATGCAGTAACTCCATCTTTCATCTGCCCATCTCAACTTCTTGCAAATCTTGTAGTATCTAATGCTCTAGCAGATACATCATGGTATCTTAACAAAGAAGACCCAAATAAGGATAAGTTTGGGCAATTCAACAAGATTCTCACTGTAGACAGTAGAGAAATACTCCCTCGCTTATATGAACTTGAACATCAAACTGTAGAGAATGAAAATGGCAGGACCGAGACCAATAGGGAGCAATCTCCCCAAAGTAAACGAGAAGACGGACAACATAACGATCAAGAAGAGCGGACAGGAGATATCGTGGAACAGCTCAGCGTCAGCGCCGATTAAGAAGCTTCCATGTATGGTTCCAGTTGCTCTTGTGCATATTATGAGACAGATCGAACGGGAAAGATTTAATGGATCTCCGCTCGAATTTGGTTTGTACCTCAAGGGAGAAATTGTCGATGGAGAACTTGTTGTCTCCACTGATGTTATGCTTCCTCCCCAATATGTTACAGGAGCAACTATTGATTTCGATGCCGACGAGGACGGCGGAGATGAATTCAATGGAGTTATTCATAGACATCCTGGATCAATGCATTCATTTAGCGGGACAGATGAATCGCACATCAATGCGAACTTTATGTTCTCGTTATTGTATGCAAGCAAGGAAATTAAAACAGGAGTAATCAACATTCCAACAGAATACGGAAGAATTCGTATGGATTTGGATATCTATGTTGATACTCCAGAAGTAGATATAAGCCATCTAGATCTTGATAACATCAAAGAGAGAGTGGTTGTCAAAACTGTTCCAAAAGCTCCAAGTCGTCCATCTTGCGGATATAATTGGCAGAATGGCGAAGATTATCATCCAACTGTGGCACACGGAAATGGATTTAGGGGATCCATGAGTAATGGATCTTTTACTCCTCCCGGATTAGGAGATGATGATGACAATGACGATGATAAGGAGGATGAGAGTTTGGATACTACGGTCATCTATTCTCCTGAAGATGTAAAAAAATTGAATGAGGCTCTTAAAGACTTTGATGTCACATGGGAAGCCCTTGAACTCTACGCAGAATCAAATAACTGCACAGCAGCATTTGCATTCAATCATCTTACAGGATTTGAAGTAGAAGATGTCTTGGACGATGATGTAAAAATTGACGAAGATGGGTATCCTTATTTAGTTTGCACGGATTAACTTAAATTCGTCCAGGAATAAATTAAAAGGAGACTTAATATATGAAAAGAGTTGCTATAGCTGACATTCATTTGACTGCGTATAAGGACGATCCAATAGGAGAAGATGGGCTCCCATATCGTTTGGGAATGATCATCAAAGTTCTACGGTCAATATGTAAGTTTTGTCAGAAGAATAAGATCAAATACATAGATATCCTGGGCGATCTTTACAACGATAAGGACCTAATCTATACGGATTCAATTAATGCATTCAAGAATGTACTTCTTGATTTTTCAGATATTGAATTTACGATCTTATCGGGCAATCACGATATGTCCAGTATTGGAGAACATCAAACATCTGCAGTTATGCCGTTGGTTGCATATCCAAATGTGAATGTGATAGACCAAGTGAGTAAAGATGTTTGTGTTAATGTCGTAGCAGTTCCTTGGACAAAAGATATTGGAGATAAGGTTAAGATTGCTAAATCAGCACCTATCTTATTGAGTCATTTCGGCCTCTCTGAGGCACAGTTGTCTTCAGGTATATCTATGACCACAAGTATAAAGTTAACCGACCTAGCTAAGTACAAGTTGGTTATACTCGGTCACTATCACAAACCTCAAGATCTTCAGAATGACAAGACTCGTTTATTCTATACAGGGAATCTCATTCATATCAATTGGAATGATAAGAATGAAAACAAAAGGTTTCTTGTATACGATACCGAAACGCTTGAGGTAAAATCGATCCCAATTAAGGGATTTAAGGAATATCGTGAGTATATCATAGATGACAAAGATAAGATTGCTGCTATAATGAATGAGGCAATGGATGCCAAGTCGCAAGGACACAATGTTCGAGTCAGGAAGCTTATCAAGGAAAAAGTAGAAGCAAGTGAGGACATGGTGGTTCTTGAAGAATCAGTTATTGATCCTACAAATAGAGGAATTACAGTCTCAATGTCTACTGCAGATAAAATGCAAAAGTATGTTGAGATTAAAGACATTCCTCCAGAGGAAGTTGACGACTACATAAAAGTGGGAAACTCTATAGTAAGCTAAGCCGCTTTGGATACTGAGAAGTTTCCAAATATATAATATTGTGAAGCCTATCAGCGTTCACGATTTCTATGATTGTTTTATACAATTTTAGAATTGTGAACGCTGATAGAGCCTCTAATCGTGTAATTGAAAATGAAGATATTTTTCTTTCTTTGTTTTGGAGGTGAAAATGCAAGACATCGTATTTGAGAAATTAAGGATAGAAAACTTCAGAAGATATGATTCAACTGAAGTGGACTTTCCTAACGGATTGACAGCAATCATTGGTCCAAACGGAGCTGGAAAATCCACATACTTTATGGCGGTCATGGCTGTATTGTATGGAAGAACGGCCGAGGGAATTGAGTTACCAGATCTGGTAAACAAAAAAGTAGGTAAAAATTTGTGCATAGAACTTACTATGAGGATCGATGGGAATCTTCATATGTTCAGACGCGCATATAAACATAAGAAATTTAAAGACAAATTATTTATCTACAAGGATTGGAATTTCGACACTAAAACAGGAATAGATCTGACTGAAAAGACAAATAGAGAAACATATGCAAAGATATCGAATTTGTTGGTTCCAAGAGAAGTGTTTTTAAATACTATCTATTTTAGCCAACAAGTAAAAGATTTCTTCACAGCTCTGACAGATTCAAAACAAAAAGACATATTCGACGCAATCCTTCAGCTAAAAGAATGGGGAGAATATGGGGAAGTAGCAAAAGAAAAAGCGAAGGAAGTTAATGATGATATTCTCAGAACTGAGGGAGAATCTGGGCACATCCTCAGCGTCATTCCAGAAAAAGAAGCAACCATCGCAACAATTAAAGAGTCCTTGGAAAATCAGCATAGAATTCGTAAAGCCGAAATCGAGAACGCTGAAAACCTTGTGGAGAAGACAAAAGTAGATATTGCTATGGCCAAGAAGGCTATAGAGGATCATGGATTCTCTGAAGAGGACATGAATGCTAAGCAGGCGGAATTTGTCAAGACAGAGACAGAGATTGAAAAAATCAAATCAGATGCCGAATCAGAAGAGAAAAGATTAGATGCTTCCGCAAAAGCAAATCAGGACAAACTTGATGGGGAAAGCGAAAAGATTAAGCTTGAAAAACAGGCTGAGCTTAAAGAAGATTTCTCCAAGTTCAAAGATGAAAAGAAGGAGATCGAAGGCGGAATTCTCAAAGAGAGAAATGAAGCTATCTCGGGATTCGACAAACATCTCACAGATCTTGAGTTTGCTAAATCTAAGAAATCATCTGAGATTGACCGGCAACAAAATCAAGCAAGAAAAGAATTAAGTGATCTCAAGAATGAGTTAAATCCAGAGGCACTTAAAGCAAACACTCAAAGCGAGTTGTCAAAACTTGAGGGCAGGAAAGCGCTCTTAAAATCTGAATCTGATACTGTTAAAGATAAAGTTCAAGCTGAGCTAACCGCACAAAAAGATCTAGACGACAAGAAGTCTGAATTAGAGGAATCTCTGAATCAGAAGGTTATCATCTGTAAGACTTGTGGACAAGAAGTAAAAGACTACAAGCATATTCAGAAGATAAAGGACCAAATAGATCAGTATGGGAAGCAGATCGAGGAATCAAAAGCTATTGAACAGATACTTAGACAACAGTTTGAAAAAATTAAAGGAGATTTTCAATCAATTCAAAAGCAGGCTAAAGTCGTTGCAGACAAAGGTAACAAGCAACTTGCAGACATTGAAGAGAAAATCTCGGAGAAGGAGAACTCGACACAAGCTAGAGTCAACGATCTCGACAAAGAGCTTAGAGAATTCCTTGCTGCCCACGAGAGAAAGAAACTTGCAGTTAGTGAAGACAAGAGTGAGATCGAAGAAGAATTCAGATTGAAACTTGTTGCAATAGAAGATGAAATTGTATCTAAAGCTGATGGACTCAAGGCAGAATTTGCTGAATTTGCAAAAGAAGAATCTGATCGAGTAGAAAAGGAGAAAATTAAAGTATCCTTGAAGCTCACAGATGATAAGAATAAAGTCAATAAAGAAGCCGCAGAAGCTACAATAAAAATTCAGAAGAAGCTGGACGTCCTTCAACAAGAACTTCGAGATTTTCGTAATAGCAGGATTATCCATTCTGAGTTAACAAATAAGGTTACATCCTTACAAGAAAGATTCAGCAATATTCAACTCCAACTAGAGAACCTTCAGAAGTCAACAATTGATGACTCAGCCTTAAAGTCAGCAAAGGAAGATTTTAAGAAGGCTAAGGAGAAAGCGGTTGAAATTGAAAAAGAACTAAATACAAAGCGAAAGCAATTCAAGATTTTGGAGTTTTGGAAAGAAGGATTCTCCGATAGAGGAATACCTTCAATGCTAATCGATTCTTCAATTCCTTTTATGAATAAGGCCATTAGAGAGGAATTAGAGAAGATTGTACCTGGTAGATTTATGGTATCATTTGATACTCTGAGTGAAACAAAATCGGGGCAGATAAGAGAGAAATTTTCAGTCAACATTCTCAATTTAGAGACCGGGGCTGATAGACATGATTTGTTATCAGGCGGAGAAAAGAGAATCATTGATGTTTGCTGTTTAAGAGTTCTCAGACTATTAGCTGAAAATTTATATCAGAAGAAATTTAATATCACATTCTTTGATGAAGTTCTTGATTCAATAGATAGTGAGAATTCAAGAACATTTTGTGCAGCACTAAGAAAGCTTGCAGGTGATCAAAATATCACACTTATCTCGCATGCAGTAGATAAGATTGGCGAGGTTGATAGAGTATTGAGGATGTAAAATGATACCAAATTCAGGCGATATTCTGTATCTATTTGATTTCGACGGAACTTTATTTGGTCGAAATGATTGGGTCAGCTACCGAGTGAATAATAGGGCTGTTCGACAGAATGGGCCTTTTATTATTCCGAACGATCATAATATAAAATGGTATATCTTTACTGCTAGACCAAAAATTGATAAGATCTTTGTGTGGTACATATGTCATTCACGGGGATTACATCCCGAGAGGATAATTACATATCCGACGTGGTTTTATCCAAAAGATTTGTCACATGAAGGATCAATAAATTTTAAAATAAAGGTCTTTAAAGACCTTCTTACAAATAAGGCAACACTACCAAATCAAACTTGTAAGTACTCAAAAATATTTTACATTGACAATGACTTGAAGGTCGTTTCACAAGTTAATGGAGCAAGGGAGAACTATCCTATACAGGCCATGACAGTTCTCGATTTTCAGGCTAAAAGATTCAACTTTATTTTGTAGGAGATTAATAATGCCGTCAACGAATTTTAGTGGAAGATTTAAACATACTGGAGGACAAAAGCCACAGGGCAACACTCCAAAGAAAAAACATATAGTTGCTAGCTTCAACATGGAACAAGAAGACAACATACGAATTTTGTCTAGAAAGCTAGTGGAATTTGTAATGGAAATGAAAGAAGACGGACTTGTGCCGAATGCATTTGGATTAATTTTTAAGGATCAAAGATTAAGAAATTTCTTTGGCCTTGGGGAAAAACCAAGTGTTAATTTGGCGTTATTGGAATATAGGAAGCAAAAATTCGATACCATCAAAGCAAAAGTTATTGAAACTCTTGTTGACAGCAATATTCCAATAATGCAGACTAAAGATGGAAAAGATAGCTCAGATATAGAAGTTACGAGGATGCTTATTGATATTACTAGCCTATGACCAAGTTTAAAATTGTAGGCTTAGGTGCTATAGGTACCCATCTCGCATACTGCCTGTGCAACCAGAAAAAGTGTACAGAGTTAGAAATTTACGATTTCGACTTTTTGAGCGAAAAGGATATTGAAATATTTCCATTTTATAAAGGAATGGAAGGATCTAATAAAGTTCATGCTTTCAATACTTTAATGCTTAAAATGCATCCTGATATTAAGATTCATTGTAGACCGTATAAATTCGATGATATAGAGTCTATTATTGAACCAGGATGGATTGCAATAGATTGTCGGGATGTTAAAACTTTAAAAGTGGAATTTGATTTTAGAATATCTTTTGACGGTGGAAGACTTATTATAGATTCCAGATTGAAAGATGATATATCGGAAGACTTTTATGCAGAAAGCGATTATTTAAGCAAACAAGACGTTAATGCATACTTGTTGGCTACCGCTCATTGTTGTGAATATATTGATGCAAGATTATTTGAGTGTAAAAAATTCGTAATTTACACTATATTTAAAAATGGTGTATTTAGAAGGAGGAGGTAGTCGTGTCAGGGTTATTATTGAAAGAAAGAAAAAAGATTTCTAATGAGATCTTTTCTGATTCGACATATCTGGATGTATCAAGAAATAGAAATTTCATGATACGATCTGAAGATTCTATAATAGATAAATTGTTTCTAGAATTTGATACTAATGTCTCAGATGAACAAGTCAGAGCAATACTTCAACATCAAATGAAGTTTTACCTCAATTATGTTCCAACTAATTGGGTGTCCGCATTGATTTGGGAAGATAGCGTTAATACCGTGATATCATTATGTCCGGTAAATGGAGCAGCATAATGGATATGACAGATATTGTTGTCTCAACTTTATCTGACTTTTTCGAAGACAATGGAATCAACTTCAAATGCCTTGATAGGATGATAGAAACAGATAATCCTAGAGGAGAAGTGGAATTAATTCCATCCAAGTCGATGAGTTGTGAAACCGTCAATGGAAAAATTACAATTTGTGGAGATATTGAAAATGATTATGAAACTATCCTGAATCATTTATATCAGATCGCTGAATCGATGATGGATAAAAAAGAGTTTTGTGACATTCAATATGATATCTGGAGAAAGAAAGATAGATTTATTAATGGAAATGAAATATTACAATATTCTATTCCTGAATTAGGCATCTATTCAGATGATAAGTTTATATACAGAATAAAACATTTGCCTATTCAGATGATACAATTGAATAGAACATTGATTCCTATTGATCAAGTTGAAATGACTCATCTTGGATTTGGAATTGATAATCTTAAAGTATACAATACAAGAATCTTTAATGGAATTGTTATGTGCAATGGGAATCATTTGAATATTAGTAATACTGGAAATCTTTGTATGAAGGAATCTTTAACTGGAGAACCTTTAGCAGGAGAGACATTAACACCAGTGCTATTTCAAAAAATTATGACCATGGCATCTGTTCTGAATTTGGATGATTGTTTGGACTGTAGTATACACATGAATCAACTCGAACAATTTCTCAACAAGGAGAATAAATATGAGTAAAATAAAAATCCCTGAGGAAGTAAAGAATTTTTTCGAAGATCTTAACCTTAGAATACAACCTGATGAATTATACACAAGATCTGATTTGTACAGTCTCTATACCAAATCAGATGTAAATGTACAATATGCTAAATCCACATTTGGAGGGTATGTAAGCAAGGCAGCATCAGAAGGAATCCTCAATCTTGAATTCTCTATTGAAGATAGGGCGTGGGTAATGCCTAAGACTGATGAATCTGATGCTGTAGATAATATTACAGAATTCTTAGAGAACTCAGAAGAGGAAATGGAAGAACCAATGTCTCTAGATAAGGGGTTGATGTTTGATCTTATTAAAAATGAATTGTCTGTTGCGTTCAGACATGTAGCAGAAAATGTGTCTCCTGAGTTGATTAAGGAGATGTTTAAGGATCAAATAGCAGAACTCATTAAGAAGGAATTCAAAGAAGAAGTTATTCCAGCAGTATTTAAGAATCTTGAGAAGGTGATTGAATCTACAAAGGAAGAGCTTGAAGATCAAATTGACGAAAAATTAGATGTTGTAATTTTAAAATCGCTTATCCTTGAGGTTATTCGGGAAGCATTCGAATTCCCGACTTCAGCAGATATGGAGGACATTAAGGATCCAACGGAGGAAATCTGATGAGGCTAGACTTCTTCAATGTAGATGAATTTTGTAAAGACCTTAAGCCAGTAACAGATGCAAAAATATATTCTAAAAATGATAATAGTTTTAATCCAGATGGATTGTTTTCTGAGGTAATCTTTGGCCCAACCAGGACAGCTACATGTGCTTGTTCTGGCGGTACATATTGGGGAAGAAGTAAAATAGGTGAGACCTGCCCAACATGTGGCGTGGATATCGCCTATGCTTCTGAAAGAAGAAGACGGTTTGCCAAGATTGAGTTACCGTTTGCTATCATAAATCCAATCATGTATCAGATTCTTATCAAAGCTGGTAAGACGAAGATGAAGACCATGATGGATCATTTGTTGATGGATGAAAAGACATTTGGTTACTATTATCATAAAGATACAGATAGATTCATTCATGTCGAGAAGTTAGTTAAGGATCGTGAATCCGACAAAGACGAAGACCCTGAGATTCCTGAAGACTGTGAGGTGTATAAAGGAATTGGTGGGCTTCACAACATTGTTACAAAATGCTGCGAAAAGTTTTCAGAGAAATTGCCTCTTTGGCAGTTTATATCTGAAAACTTAGATAAGTTTTATATAAATAATGTTATAGTTCCACCGTCTGAAATCCGTCCGGTTAGCAAGTCAAAAAATACTCAAATGCGAGATAAAATGAATGAGTTCTATATGAAAATATTGAACTTTTCATTAACTTATGGAAATGATTATTTAGATACAGGCGAAATGGCCGGAATTTCCCAAATTACATTTAGAGATCTTCAAAAACACATATTCGAATTGTATGATTACATATTTCAGAAGTTTTCTAAGAAATCTGGATTGATTCGCGGATCTATTTTAGGAAGAAGAATTGATTTTTCAGCAAGAGCAGTCATATCTCCAGATCCATCACTAAATATTGGAGAATGTTCAATTCCATACGTTATGGCACTGGAATTGTATAAACTAGATATTGCAAATGTTTTAATTGAGAAAAGAAAGTATAAAAGATATGATTCAGCATTGAGTTATATCGATTTATGTATAGAATTAGAAGATCATGCATTGTTTGATATTGTATCAGATGTTGTAAAAGATCAATATGTAATGTTGAACAGACAACCAACGCTCCATAGAATGGGGTTGCTCGCATTTAAACCGAAGATTAATAAAGATTATGTAATAAAAATCCATCCATTTGTATGTGAACCGTATAATGCAGATTTTGATGGAGATCAAATGGCAGTTTACAGACCTCTGTATGATGTCACAAATAAAGAGGCAGCAAAAAAGTTGGATATCATGTCAAATATGTTATGTCCAACTACCGGAGGTCTTGTATTAGGGATTAACCAAGATGCAATTCTCGGAATATATCTCTTAACAGATAAAGATGAGAAACAGAAGATCAAACTTGGAAATATTGATACATATAAAGGAAGACTATTATTCAATAAATGTCTTCCTTATGTTGAAAACGATGAGTTCGATGAAACTAACTTTATCGATGCAACAATTGATAAGAAGAAGCTTTCTAAGATTCTTGATGATATTGCAAGAATCTTTCCTCCTGAAGTTGTAGCTCAAACTTTAGATAAAATCAAAGATCTTGGTTTTAGTTTTACAACAATGGTTGGATCAACAATGTCTCTTGAAAATATGTATCTTGAGAATGCGCATGAGTTAAAAACTCCTATTTTCGATTCTGATATCGATATATCGGAGAAGATATCAAAACTTCAAGGAAAGGAAGTAATGGAGCAGGTGAAGTCAGTCTTCCCCTATTCAGTCTTCATTGAATCTGGATCCAGAGGTAAATGGGATCAAGCAAATCAGATTATCCTATCTAGAGGATTTGTATCAAATTTTGCTGGAGAAATTCAGGCAACACCAGTTAGAAGCAATCTTATGGAAGGGCTAACTAGAGATGAATATTTCACATCTAGTTATGGTACAAGAAAGGGATTGTTGGATACAGCATTGAATACTGGAGTATCTGGATATCTAACAAGAAAGTTGATTTATTGTGGGTGTAATCTTGAACTAGATGATACCTGTGATGATTGTGGGACAGAACAACGTCTTACATTGACAATCCCAAAAGAAAAGAATTCAGATATTGATCCATATAAGCTAGCAAAGTCTCTTATTGGACGATATGTCATTATTGACGGTACAGATGAAGAATTTATTATTGGCTATAAGGATTTTTACAAATTATTAGGAACTACAGTTCATGTGAGATCTCCTATCTTTTGTAAGAACTATAACGTATGCAAAAAATGTTATGGAGACACAATCGATATTCTTCATTCCAATTATATAGGAATTGTTGCTGCTCAGGCATTGGGAGAAATCTCAACCCAGTTGGTACTACGAACATTCCATACTTCGGGTATTGCACAACAACGTGAAGGTGGCAGCAAATCTGACAAGCAACAGGATATTACAGATGACTTAACTATGGTTAAGAAAGTTCTTCACAATTCTACCCCATTCTATTTTATGGGAGAGAAGTACGACCATATGAATTATCATGATGCACTCATGTGTCTTTACAGAATCTATAGTCGATATAAGACTATTCTGTTTGTACATTACGAGTGTATTGTATCAATGATGATGAGAGTTGAAAATGTACGATGGAGATTGACAGAAAAAAGAGATTTGTCAGAATGCAAAATGGTATCAATCGAATCTGTTCCAAGTAAAGAATCGTGGTTACTAGCTCTAGCATTTAGCAAAGTAAAGCATTATGTTATAGACGGTGTCGTGGGACAATCCATTGATAATGGAGGCATCCTTGAAAAAATTATGGTAAACGAAAAACTATAGAGGAGTGCCTATGCTTCAATTGAAATCTAATCATTATGATTTGCCCGAACGTAACATCTTCAACTTGAGGGAATACGATTGGGCAGATCGAATAGTGAGTAATACAGCTGAAATACTTAAAGCAGGCGAAAAACATGGCGTAACAGTCAAATCTATTTCGCTCGAGAAAACGCCAGATAAAGACAAGAAACTGGAAATTAAAAGAACGATTTCTAGAACTCTCAATGTCACAGTTGTCTATGGTGGAGAGAAAGAGTTGTCTCTTGCCTATGAAATTCCATGGTTAGTAGATAATCATTTTTTCATTGGTGGCAATAAAAAAATTGGTATATTCCAACTTTTTGATAAACCAGTGATAAAAAGAGATTCTATTAAAATCAGAACGAACATCCACACTCTTGTATTATACAAGAAAACATCTGCTCGTACTGAATATAATTATTATCTCAGTTATGCTTCAAGAGAGATTCCTTTTGTATACTATCTTCTTGCATTTAAGGGGCTTGATGGTATAAAAAAGGAATTTGGTATTTCTGATGAAGGAATGATTGAAAATAATGAATCAGCAGAATCGACTGATTACTTTGATCTTTTAACTGATCTATGTAAAGCAGTTCAAACATCTACTGGTGGTCAGTATCTATCAGGATTTTTTAATCGAAGAGAAGATTCTGATATAATTGATGATTTGCTTTTACTCACAGAAATAGATATCTTTTCAAAGAAATATTTTTCAACAGATAATGTTTTAGATGAGTTCATTTACGTCATAAAAAATGGAACAGTGGATGAGTTAAATTACATGAATAAGAGGTTGAGATTTATGGAGCAGTTAGTGTTCTTTCATCTCTGTAAAGACTTCTATAACATGATTATTACACTCAGAAAATCTAAGAGAAATAGATTCAAATCTAATTCTAAAGCAATTTTGTCTAGTGCTAATAGATCTTCTATAGTTCAATATGACTTTTCGCTTAATCCTTTAGGCGAATTGGCAATGCTTTCGAGGATTTCATTAACAGGACCTGGAGGATTTGAAAAGGACAATGTTCCATCATATCTGAGAGATATCCATCATAGTATGCAGGGTATGATTTGCCCAGCGGATACTGGAGATAGAGAAAATTGTGGTACGTCCCAATATTTAGTACCAACAATTCAGATGACCGATGATTTGTCATTTTTCAAACAAGAGAAGAATTGTGTTTCATCGATTGCTATTTCTCATGTTCCATTTATGGATCACGATGATCCTACTCGTCTTCAAATGTCTTCATCTCAGCAACGACATGCGGTGATGTTGGAAGAGTTTGACATACCAATAATCCAATCTGGTGTTGAAGGTCTCTATACAGATCAAACATCTTTTATGTTTAGAGCAGAAAGAAATGGAATTATTGTATTCAAAGATGAGAATGTTATCATCGCTCAGTATGATAATAAGGAGTGTAAAGCTTTTAATATCGGATATAAGAAATTATTTTTGTCCATCTGTGATTTGTATAATACAAATTTTGATGTTGGAGAAAAATTTAGAGCAGGAGATATTATAGCTGAGTCTAATTATCTGACAGATGGTCGTCTCAATATTGGAAAAAATTTGAAAACGGCAGTAATGATATATTATGGATATAACTATGAGGACGGAATTGTTATTAGTGATAAGCTAGTTAAAGACAATTCAATGACCTCAATCCATTACTTGGATCTGTCATATGAAATTACATCAAATAAAGTCCTTCTTAATCTTAAAGATGATTATCAAAATTATCGTCCTATTCCGATGCCGGGAGATAAGTTGAATAGAGGCGACACATATGCGAGAATTAAGACTGTTTCTGGATATGGGGATAGTAAGGATGTAATTTTTGATGACGCTCGTGAAAAGACCGTCACAGAAGATTGCATCATCGCAGATGTGAAAATATATGCCAATGAGTGGAATCAAGAATTTGACCAATATAACGAATTCATCAAATCGTTTATAAAGGCAAAAGAACAATCTAAAAATAAATTAGTTGAAACTTTATCCGAGTATTTAACTAAAGATGAACTCGATACGTTTATTAAGTCATTAGAGGTTGATAGGTCGGAAAAAGGTCGTGGCCACTATAGGATTAAGGGCGACGATATTGATGGCCTTAGAGTCGAAATAACGGCTATTTACAGGCGTCCTATAACAATCGGTGACAAAATAGGTAATAGGCACGGAAATAAAGGCATTGTATCATGCATTGTTCCTGAAGAACTTATGCCTAAGTTTCCCGATGGAACAAGAGCGGAAGTGATTATCAATCCGTTAGGCATCATTTCTCGTATGAACATTGGTCAATTATTTGAGCTACATATGACAAAATGTGTAGAGGATTTCAAAAAATTGATTTTAGAACATATGGACAGAGATGATATTATAGTTGCCTCTGAGGATATTAGAGAAAGAATTCTTAATTTTGTAAAAATTGTTGATTGTACAGAAGGAAAATATTATACTGCTCAAGTAGCTGCTCAAATTAAAGATGCAAATCTTGAGCAACTTCGAGAGATTATAGAGACTTTCTATGTCATTCAACCGCCGTTCGAATCAGTCAAGATCGATCAACTTAAAGAAGCAATGGCCTTCACCGGGACATTGTTTGAGTATGGTTGTTATGATCCAAAGCTTGATAAGGATCGAGCTAGCAGAGATGCCGATTATTTCGAACCAAATATTAAGAATACAATCGCCTATGGTAGTATGTACTTCATTAAGATGAATCATATTGCTAAAGATAAAATATCATCTAGATCTGTTGGTCCATACACATCTAAAACTGCTCAACCTATTGACGGAAAAGCAAGGAAAGGTGGTCAACGATTAGGTGAAATGGAAGTGTGGGCAGTAGCCAGTCATGGAGCTACCGCCAATTTACAGGAATGTCTTACTACAAAGTCTGATTCTATCAAGAAGAGAAATCAATATATTTCTCATATGATCAACAATGATGAAATGCTTCTCGAAGAAGACGATAATGTAAGTCAAGCAAACAGATTATTTCAAAATATGTTGAGATGTATCGGATTAGATTATCCAATAAATGAAGAGGAAGATACAAATGAATAAAAATGTCCCAATGGATGATTTGGAAATTAAATATATGCATGCCGGAAAACCGTCGGAAATAGTAGGCAAGATTTGTCAAACATTTCCTGGCGCAATGACGGCCATGAAAAATGTTTTAGATCAAATTGGAGACAATTCGGAAAGGGAGGGCTTGATTGATACTCCCTACCGAATTGTAAAATCTTGGTTTGAGATTTTTGAAGGATATCAACAAGATCCAGCTGAGATTTTATCTACTGTATTTGAAGATGGGCTAGATAACCAAACAGATGAAATTGTAATCTGTAAATCAATAGAATTCTTTTCTATGTGTGAACATCATATGTTGCCTTTCATTGGACAGGCACATATAGGTTATCTTCCAAAAAAGAAAGTAGTAGGTCTGTCAAAACTGGCTCGTTTAGTAGATTGTTTTGCTAAAAGACTACAAATTCAAGAAAAGATGACATCTGACATTGCAGATGAGATTATGAATCATCTTGATGCGGATGGTGTTGGCGTCATTATTGAGGCGGAACATTTATGTATGAAAATGAGAGGAGTTAATAAAAAAGATACTTTTATGGTTACCTCTGCAATGAGAGGTAAGTTTAAGACTCAAGCAACCACTAGATCAGAGTTTCTTTCTCTGATCAAATCGTAACCACCACAAAGGAAGTTAACATGTCTAACGATCTGAATCTGATGGATCTCATTGGCGAAGACAACGCAACCCCCGAAACTGAAACTGTAGACACCGAAGAAACCACTGAGACTGAAAGTAAGGTTGAAGTAGTTGAAGAGGAAGCGGCGGAGTCTGCACCAGAAGAAGAAATTGATGATGAATCTGGACTAGAAGCTCCTGATGACTCTGAAATCGAACAAGAAGAAAATGTAGTTGAGGAATCTGAGAAGCTCGATGATAAATTCATCGATACTGCAACTTTCTTGACTGACTATTTTAAGAAGATCAGCAACGCAAAGAATGTACCAGTTAAGGGAATTCCGACAATTCCTTCTGGAAAGTATCTTTTGTTTGTCACTGATGCAGATGAAGATGCAGATATGATCCTCATTGATACTCCGAATCGTCTTGCTTTTGAGAAGTTCGATCCGGAAAATATTGTTGTTGAGAAGTCTGGCATTGTTGCTATTAACAATACCTGCCGCACCTATGTAACAAAGACCAATGTCATTCAATACAAGGTTGACGATGTAGGAAGCCCGACTTCTGTGACCATCTTCAAAAAGATCGGTGTAAACTCTGCAAATCCGAAGTTTGAGACTAAGGATACTGAGAGTGACACCAAATCTGTTGCCGAAATCAAGTTGCATATTGCCAGTGTCTCAACTCCGTTGGCCAAGAAGGTTAAGGAATTGAGCACTGTGGATGAGATCCGTAAAGAGACAGTTGAGTTTCTCGGCACTATTGTGGATGTCAATTATCTCATCAAGATCAACAACATGATGATGAAGGTTGGTCTCTAATAAACTAATTTTTAGTTTTAGGGAGTTGGAGTAAAAATCTGACTCCCTTTTGGAATTCTATGATAAGCAATAGATGCAAGCTTGTACTTCAAGATTTGTATTTCTACGACTTCAAATCGGCTTATCCTAGGCTGTTGTCATCTTTGGGATGGAATTTTGAAGATGTAGATCTTGATAACAAGGCAGAAAGAAATATTTTCATCGGATTATCACAAAGAGATAATCAAAATTTATCATCATACCTTATGGAGTCAGTTGGTCAATTGCTAGACTTCTATTTACAAGAAAACGGTGTGAAAGAGGATGAGATAATAGTTACCCAGCGAGATGGATTTATCTTGACTAGGGCATTACATATCACAGACGTAATGATGAAACTTGATTTTAGAGGACTAATCAATTTGATAATTATGTCTCCTGATCGAAAAAAGTATCTTACAATTTCTGATTCTGGGGTGGATGTTAAAGGAATGAGAAATTATTATCCTGCACTCAATACAATATACTCTCAATTTGGCCGGTTGAATTTTTACAATAAAACAGCATTGTTTAAGCAGCTAGAGAGAATAAAAAAAGAAGCGCAAGATAATCAAGACAAAAAGTTTTACATGGCTGAAGTGGACGGCAAACATATTGTACAAACAAAAAATGGAGTTATAGAAGTAGGAGATGAAAGATTCTTTAAACTAGAAAGTGTAGACAAGATTAAATATTTTGATCACTACTTCAAGGAGTTTTTTCAATCAATTATGTTGGAGTTTTTCTGATATGGCAAGAAGTAGAATTCTTGGAAAGATAGATCTAATGAGTCCGACTCAAAGAATCTATCTTTCCGACGACGAAGTTAAGAAATTAGGACAGTTCCGACAAGGTATTTCTAAGCTATTAAAAACTAGATTTTATGAATTGCCTAAAGATTGGAGAAGGCGAAAAAAGAACATCAGAATGTTGTTTCAACGATATTCCGAATTCTTTGAATATTGGTACTATCCTGGCCTATTGGATATAAATGAGTGGTCCCTTTCATTAGCAACGTTAGGGAATAGATATTTTGAAGACTGGTGGGATCCAGAGAACTTTGATTGGCATTATATTGGAGCTTTGTCCCAAAATAATAGAAAATATTTCACCCACTGGTATGACCCATCGAAAATCAATCCGGACGATTTATCTTATCTGGTATCTAATTGTCCACGTCAGTTTGATGTGTGGTGGAATAAAGATGATTATCCTGAGTCAAGATATTTAACTTTAGCGCGGATTTGTCATAATCATATTAAGAAATGGTGGAATTCAGATATAATATTTAGAGATAAAAATTTATATTCTAAATATTATATCCCACAACTCCTTATTCATGCACCAGATGATTTTGATTTGTGGTGGAATCCGGATAAGTATGATTATTCATGTTTCTGTCCGGAGTTTATAGAATATGTTCCTGAACATTTCTACAAGTGGTTTGATAAGGATAAGATACCAGACTCATTTTGGGATAAATATAGTTGGGCGTTTGCTGCAGAACTTTCTGATTTATTCAATGATTGGTTTGACAAGAGTAAATTCAATTATGGAATGAACAGATATAAAAGATATAAATCTGTTAGAAGACATCATGGACGACATTATCTTATTCAATTTTGCTCAGATCACTTTCATAAGTGGTGGGACAAAAGACGAATTAGAGCAACTAGACCCAATTTGAAACTCATGGAAGAATATTGTTATGAACACAGAGGCGATTGGGGTTCAGACTTCATCGTTTTAGAATTACAGGAGGAATGTGATGATCTCACTACTTAATATCGGAGCAGGCAAAATATCACATGACGACTTTTCAGATTATAATTTTGTTGTGCATTTAGATGGAAGTTATACAGATGTAGATGAACATTCTATTGAAAATGCGATGGCATATATAAGAGATCTAGATCCTGCTGATAGAGTTGTTAGATTTGTGAAATCTGACATATATGATTTCATTTATAGTTGGCCATATAAATTCAATCATATAAATGCAGATAGAATTTTTGAGCATCAATTTTATGATGCTGGCCAAGTCGGTCAGCTACTAGATGCATGCAATCAAATCACTACAGATAATGGCATGATGACAATTGTTGTGCCTAATCATAAGATGTTGGCGGAGTTGTTATTATCCTATGAAAGGGATGAGGTTCCTAAATATATAGATAATAAAGGTGAAACAGTTGAACTCGGTCTAAATTCAGACGCAATTAAGATGATGCTGAATACCGAATTCTGCAACACTCGCGTCGATCCGCATGGATCAATTTGGACTCCAAGGACAGCAAGAGAGATGATTGAAGCAGAAGGAAATACATGGAAGATTTTAAATCTTCAAGAGTGCTACCCTCTTAAAGGGCGTGTCTGTTATATGAAAATCGAACTTGCTAAGGAGGTTTGACTGTGGCCAAAAAGAAGGATGAACTAGCAAAGAAGGAAAAGCAGGATGTGGATCTTGCAACATTTGCTGGCGAATCGGTGAAAGTCAGCGTGGATCCGGAAAAGGTCGGAGAAGTCGTTGGCGAACTAGTAAAGCGGGCAACCAAAAAGGTTGTCGAAACTGTCCTAAACAGGGACTAACCCATAAAGGATGCAACCATCATGACGAAGCCAAAACATGTCGCCACCACACTGCAAAACATCATGGAAAATCCAGTGATGATGGCGATTCTCGACAGGTCTTCTGATTTGACAGAGGTCATCCCAGTAGTAGATGAATACTGGGTGTACGATCTCCACAACAGAAGACCGTCACCAGCGGAATACGATGATAATGGAAATTTGATCAAGGCTACCAATTTTGATCTTGCCACTTTCCTGTATGCATTACATGATCGTGGTGCTGTAATCAATTTGCCTACATATAAGGCAAAAGGAAAGAAGACTGTGAAGGAAGGCCAGATGGTCGTGAGCGATAAGAATCGCCACGGCAAAATCATCGGCATTGTATCTAACCAAGATACATTTTCTTTTTCTGTCAAGATTATTGACCAAAACGTCATAACCACAGATTCAACAGGAGCTCCGAGGAATTTCAACCTCACAGATCCTGATGGTTCGTGGTATGCCGGATGGCGCACAATCAACTTTCTTCCAGACCAGAATGAAACTAAGTTTTTGACGGAGAATAAGCTATGGTCCGGCCTCAGCGTGACCTTCGATAACTTCGTCAATCCAAACAGGTGGATTTCTTTTTTCGGGCAGTACTACTTCCTGACGAAGTGTATGATTGACCGACTGGTAGATGAAAGAAAACATCTGAAATCTGAAAAGAAACGTCTTGAGGAACTCGGCATCAAGCTACCAAAAGGAAATGGCGGCGAGTTTGAACAACTTGACGCTTGGAACACCAAGACGATTGCATCCGACAAGGGACATGGCGTAAAAGTCAAATGCTTGGAGGTGAAGGTCGATACGCCGGAAGCGATCAATTCATATGGCTCATATCCGGATACACCCGACGGGCTTTTGACAGTTCGTCGAAAGATCAAAGCTGCAAACAAGGCACTCGAGAAATTCCGATTCACAACTCGTTCAATTGAGTGTGCAGTGAATCGAGGGGATTACTTTGAAAGTTTTCCCGCGTGGATCAAAAATGTAAAATGGGAAGAAGACTTCAAGGAGTCCCCAAGAAGCAGAACTAAATGGCGGAGACTGAAACTGGTCCAGCCTGGCGTTGGTCAACGCTCGGTTGCCATTCGGTATCGTCATGTCGAAAAGACCAAATACTACAACGAGGAAGCTGCAAAAGAAATGAATGCAGCTTCGGCATAAATTAACTAGGCTGGGGTGTTCCTGTGGGCATCCCAGCCTTTTCATTAAGGATTCTTATGAATAAATTAGAAGTAGATACATCACTCACAAACATGTCCGCAAAGGAAATAATGGTTGCGGCTATTATTCTCAATGAAGATGGAACTCCAAGATCACAAACTACTGGAGCACTTGGAGTCGATCCGAAATATCCAGACAAATGGGTTGTGAGCATCATCAATCAATACATTGTTTTCAGTTCAGATGAAGTTCACGAGATTAAACAAGACCGAATTCATTTGAGATTGAAAGGTCAACGTCGACCATAATAGGATAAATTATGTGCGGATTAGCATTTTATTTCGCTAAAGAATCGGTTCCTCCCTTACGATATTTTGATAAGCTATTTTCTTGGGCAGAAAAGAGAGGCACAGACGGATTTGGATTGGTGATTGTAAAACGCAATGTCACACCAAAACCTCCAATTCCTGTGTGCAATGTGTTCAAGAACGTAAATAACTATTCAAAATGTAAATACAAAGCTCTGGATTTTGTTGAAGAACATCTTGAAGTTGGGGATGTACTTCTAGCAATTTGTAGAGCAGCTCCAGAGCAAGAGCCGCCAACTACAGAGCAAAACATGCAACCAATATGGACTGGAAATTGCATCCTTATCCATAACGGTTCAGTTTCTCAAAAGATCTATAATGAAATCATGTCTGAACGTGAAGAAAAGAAGCAATCAGTCAAGGTTTCAAAGATCGATTCTGAAGCGATAATTCATGCGTATGTACAGGCTGGAAGAGACATACAAAAGACAATGGAAAGAATAAGTGGTGGAGTCGCTGCTATTATGTATGATCATAATAAAGATATGGTATACATGATGAATGACTTCAAACCTACTGCTCAAGCTTACATCAAAGGATATGGATATTTTCTTGCTTCAGATAATGAATGCCTCGGCGAAATCATAGAGGAACTCACATCCTGTACTCGGGATGGAGTATGTCTATGGGAAAATTTCTATCATCATTATCTGTCTGGTGGGAGAATAAAAGAACTCGACCTTGATTCGGGTTTCGTAAGAAACATTAAATATCGCCCTCGTTATATGACTCAGCATTGGGATAGCAATGCGATCAGAGAAGGCGAAGATGTTTGTTTGGTATCAGCATCGGGAGGTCTCGACTCTACTCTGACAATGGCTATATTGAAACTGGCACAGTTGAACCCTGTGGCATGTCACTTCAAGTATGGACATAGAGGTCAGGATGCAGAGGAAAAGGCCATAACGACCGTTTGTGACCAAATGAGCATACCCCTTAAAGTGTTCGATATAGAGCAACTCGTAAGAGGTATAGATCCATCATCAATGTTAATCGATCCTAATGCTAAGATCACAACTGGAACTACAGAAGGATTGAAGAAGCTTGATGCCTGGGTATGTGGAAGGAATATGATTTTCCTGACACTCATGGCCACATATGCAGAAGCTTTGGTTATGAAAGAGAACCATCAGAATGTGTATTTCGTGGGAGGATTTTTGAATCTCACGGAATCAGGTCACTATCCAGACAATTCTGAATATTTCCTTTCAAGTGCATTAGAACACTTTAAATATGGAACATTGATTGGGCATAGGATCAAACCTATGTTTTGTCTTTCTAATCTGATGAAATCTGATCAATTTGCGTTGATTAAAGCTTTTGGATTAGAAGACATTTATAGACACACAATTAGTTGTGATAGACCGATTGTAGATGAAAATGGTATCCCCAGGAATTGTTCCAAAAATGGGGTTCCAGCTTGTGGATCTGGATTGTTATCATACTGGGCATCTAAGATGGTCGGGATGGATGACATGCAGATGCGTAACTTCTACGAAGTAGAAGAAGAATATGAACCCCATGTGCCAGACCACCTAAGCGAAGGAAAAGTTTTGGAGAAGGATATTGATCAAATTATAGATCGTATTCTGATACCGAAAGCTAACCGCGCTTTGCTTAAAGACATTCTAACTGAAATTTAATGGATGTCTTTGTAAGATATGTTGTAGGAGTTTCTCGAGTAAGACTTCTATATTCATTTGCCAAGATTGATCCAAGATTGACCCAATTATATTATTATGTTGAATTACGATATCCCTTTAAGAAGGTGATTTTTTAAGATTGTTTTGTTTGGCACAGATAAGGAGCTAATGTATGATTGTCTTAACTACTGAGCAAGAAAAAGCGGTCGATGTGATTGTCGATTGGTATAGGAGTAGGAGTAGTAAACTTGTCTTCAAGCTTGGTGGTTATGCAGGAACGGGAAAGACAACATTAATCGGCCGAATAGCTGAGAGTATCGGCAAGTCAATCGCGTTTGTTGCATTTACCGCTAAAGCCGCATTAGTTTTGAAAAGTAAACTACATGCATATGGAATCTATACAGACCGTAGTAGAAATTTCTGCGGCACAATCCATAGTCTAATCTATAAGCCTGTGATAGATGAAAAGACCCAACAAGTCATTGCATGGGAAAAGAAAGACTATGATGATTTGGGATATGATCTCATTGTAATAGATGAAGCAAGTATGGTAGATGAATTCATTTTGAACGATCTTCTATCATATGAAACTCCTATTCTTGCAGTTGGGGATTGCTTCCAGATTCCACCAGTTGAAGGAAGATTAAATCTCATGGATGACCCAGATATGAATCTTACCGAGATTCATAGACAGGCAAAGGATAACCCCATTATTCAGATGTCCTTAGGGATTAGAAGAGATGGGTGGATAAAATATGGAGTGTATGGCCCATCTGTAGCCAAAGTTCCAAGACATGATTCCTTGAAAGGTCGATTCATCAAGGGATGTAAGAAAGATTTTTCAGATACACTAATTTTGGCGGGATTTAACAGTACCCGAGTCAAAATCAACAAAGCTATCAGAAACAATCTTGGTTTTGAAGGAGACTTTCCGCAAGAGGGAGAAAAAATCATTTGTTTGAAAAATAATTACGATGCTAAGAATGTCCCTCTTATTAACGGGCAGACTGGTACAGCAGTTAATTTCAGCGATTTTCATACTCATTTGGAAGCTCAGGTGAAAATACATGGAGAAGATGAATGGTATTTTGGGCCAGTATCGAAGGTAGCATTCAATAATCCCAAGCCAAAAATAGATTATAAAAAGGAAATTACACGTTTAGGAATAGATGAGAGATTGTGCGATCTTAAAAAAGAAAAAGTAGGAGTTGATTATTTTGACTTTGGTTATTGTATGACAGTCCATAAGGCTCAAGGATCTCAGGCAAAACGGGTAATGATCGTTGAAGAACGATTCCCTAGATCATCTGATGAACATTGGGCCAGGTGGTTATATACTGCAGTAACTAGATCGGAGGAACAGTTATTAATATTGGGGTAGTATATGAAGAATGCATTAATCCTGAAATTGATGGATTACGTTTCTGAAACTAAAGACTTCATGTATCTCTTGGAAATTCTAGGATCTACGGATGATCAATCATCAGAGTTCCGGCAGATGATAGATGATACGATAGAGGAAGTTGGAATCTCACTTGAAGGAGACCAGGAAGACAAAGAGCGAGAGGTTGTCTGCAAAACTCTAGAAACCCTGAATGAAAGCGGCGCCAAAATTATTCACAATGCAACTAATGCAGAAATCGTAAAATTCACCAAAGCAAATTCAATTCCATCATCCATTTTTAGAGCATGGATGGAGGATGATAGATTTTTCTATATTTCATCCTTGACAGAATTGACTCTCCAACTAGGTGACAAAATCTACAGGTTTAAAGATTCCAGACCACGTGTTCGTCGCTGATTGCCATGGGCTGACATCTATCAGTCCTGTGGATCCAACAGCTTTTAAATCAATAACTCTTTACTGCCAAGCTAACTTCCACAGGTTATGTGTATGGGGCATTATAGACATAGAAGATCATGTTGCTGAAGCCTTACAATCGATGATTGATACAGGAGAAGGAGAAGGAGCTCTCAATGCAATAAAGTCTTCTAAATATGCCTTACCACAAAATCTTGTAATGAAATATGAAAGGAATTTGGAAAGAATACCAAATCCTGAATTAGACCCTATATAAGGAGGATATTATGTCTGAAGAACAGATTCTTATCAATCTGAAAGACACTGGTAACGATGTCACAATCAAAGACATGAATTATGAATTCGCCTACAGGCGAGTCACGAAACCAGATGGAAATGATAGTCCATACTACACTATGTTCTATCGTGAAGATGGAAGTCCCGACTGGTTTGCAGTTAATGGCCTTCTATCAGAGAATTTCACTGCCTGTAAAACATCGGCAGTGATTAAACATATCCAGGAGCAACTTAAAGGAAGTCTTGCAGGAGAGCGGCACTGGCGAGACAAAACCTCAGTTAAATCCACATTCATGCTGAAGGGCTATTCATTGGATGTGGGTAAACCAGAGCCAGCAGATGTGCTGATCTTCAAACTCATCACTGGAGTTGATATAGAAGAGATCGATCAAAGATCTGGCCTCGGATTTCATATCATCAATGGATTCTCTGGAAATCTCGCTTTGCAGTTGAACTTTGGTTTTATTACTAGCGCAACGGCAGGCGGGCAAGATGGAAATGATCCAGCAAAATTGATTGTATCTAACATCTTCTTGCTTGACGAGTTCGGGCATAGATTGATCCACGATGGTCGTCTGAAGGTCGAATTTGCACAAGTTCAAGATGTGAAAGATCAAGTATCCAAGAAGCTCGAAGAATTCAAAAAACTTGATCTGGACATTACATTCATGGATATGCTCAAGAAGGGATTCCCGAAGAAATTTGTGAAGAATTTCTTGAATGTGTTTGATAAGCTTCCCATGGAATATCAGAATATGTACTATGCGACGTACATCTTTTCGGCTCTCCTTGAGGCTATTAGAAACATCAATATGGAGATTAACTTGAGAAAGTTTATTTCCGGATATATTGCAAACAGAAAACTCAAAGAGTCTGTATCGGAGAAAAAGAATGACGATTGATACTGTAAAGATACCAGATCCGAAAGAAATAGTACAGCTTAAGATCTACAATAAAGCATACCGTGAAGGTAATCCAGCAATTGCGGATAATGTTTATGATGTGCTTTATCGAGAAGCACAACAGAAATATCCAAATAATGATTTCTTTTTAAAGGCAATGCCTGAGGAAATTAAGAATGCTGTTAAGCTCCCATTTGTTATGGGAAGTCTGGATAACAAAGATATCCACGATGTAGGCAAATGGGCAGAACAATGGCCCTGTGAGAGTTTCTATATTGCCACCTATAAACTGGATGGCGTTAGTATGACACTCCAATACAGAGACGGAAAATTGACTCTTGGTGCTAGCAGAGGAAAAGGAGAAGTTGGCCAGAATATGACTGACAAAGCTTCTTTCTTTGTACCCAAGACAATCAAAACAAAAGAAGCAGTGACAGTCAGAGGAGAAGTTCTTTTGGCTGTAGATCCTTCAACGATAGGATATATGAACCGCAGAAACGCGGTGGCCGGAATCTTGAATAGAGATGACACTGATCGTCTTAAGTATTTGAGATTTATCGTATTTGAACTTCTTGAGTGCGATGATATTCCGAATAGAGAATCGGATCGTCTTGATCGAGCAGGAGAATTTGGTTTCGATGTAGTTCCAAAGCTTCTCATCACGAAAGAGCTTTCGGATAAGATGCCAAATATTCTTGAGCAAATAGTCAAGAAATTCCAAGCAGATCCTAAAAGAGAGTATGACATCGACGGTGCAGTTGTATGTCCAGATACATACAAATACGAAAATGTTCACTATCCAAAAGCTAAAATTGCTTTTAAGAAACAGGCAGAGATTCATTCCTCGGAAGTAACGAAAGTTTTATGGGATGTATCGAGACTGGGAAGAGTTATTCCAGTTGTCTGCTTCAATTCATTGTTGATTGATGGAGCTAACATCTCGAAGGCAACTGGTTTTCATGCATCCTTTATTGCTAAAAATGCAATTAAGAAGGGAAAAACAGTCAGAGTAATCAGATCCAAGGAAGTCATTCCTATGGTCTTAGAGGAAGCTTCAAAACAACCAGATACACCAGATTATTCTCTGATACCAAGATTGTGTCCTGTGTGCAAGAGTGATCTAGAATGGGATGACAATGCTGTTCATCTTCTTTGTGGAAATACCTCTTGCTCTTCACAGGTATATAAGAAAATTACACATTTCTTTGTAAGCCTTGGATTGAAAGACTTCACTGAAAAGTCTTTCCGTTCACTGAAGATTGATTCACTCGCCAAAGCATTCAATATGACCGAAGAGGACATTAAGGGTGTTGAAGGATGGGGCGAATCTTCAGCCAAATCTTTTGTGGAAGGAGTCCAGGCTATACGAGCTACCACAGTTGAAAAGTTCCTCTTAGCACTTGGAATTGAGACGCTAGGCAGGACATTCTCCAAGACCATTGCTGCTCTCATTAAAGATGATGATGGGAGTATTAACATAGACAAATTCAGATACTTGAGTGTGAATTCACTATGTGCTCTAGAAGGAATCGGTGAAAAGAAAGCTACTCATATCATCATGTCTCTGAAGAAACAACATTCATTCATCAAAGAAGCTGTTGGTCTTCTTACATTTAGAAAGACTGAAGTTGGAAAGCTATCTGGTAAGCTATTCTGCATCACTGGAAAGCTAAGTAAAGCTCGAAAAGAAATCGAGAATGATATTGAGAAAGCTGGAGGATCGATAGGAAGTATTAAGTCGGGACCTACTAATTTTGAACAGTATCTCCTTTGTAATGCTCCTTCGACCTCATCAAAGTATCTAAAAGCACAAAAGCTGAAAATTCCGATTATTACGGAAGACCAGCTTGCTGAGATGCTCAAGTAGCCCTAGTTGGAGGGCATTGAAGGAGTGTGGGTAAAACCTCGCTCCTTCTTTTTGGTTTGAATAGATTCGCTTTTTCTATATATATTAAGGGTTGAAAGAGAAGGTAATCGTAACATTTTAAACAGGAGAATTCCTATGTCTGCGTTTGATCCTTCCACGTTCAAGACCTGTTACACATGTCCATTTGACCGAGTCAAGGAACGCTATCCTGATAAGGTTGCGACTGATGGGTCAGGAATGCAAAAGGTCTATACATTGTTTCCCTCAGTGAAAGTCATCCTCCGGCACCGACCTCGAAAACTCAACGTCTTGCTCATGCATGGCGGCGAAATTTTGATGATCGGGGACACGCATGACGGGTCGTTGTGCATCGCAGAAGCTCTTCCTGGTATGACTCCACAGGTCATTAAGGAAAAGTTGGATGCCGGCGTTTCCACGACCGAGATGTTCGGAGAAGGTATTTTCTGTACAGAGGAAGAAGTTGAAGGGCACCTTCGTGATTATTATCACCCGGAACCCAACGATTTTGATCCTCTAGCTGAAGATAGCACTGACTTGTATCTTTAACTCTAAGGAGTTTACGATGAACGCAAAAGAAGAACTGGTTGCGCACATTGGCGACCGCGAAGTGAAGTATGTCTATATTACCTCTTCGCCCTATGACTATGATCTGCCGTTCCGAACAATCGCCGGGACGTTGGATGATGTACTACCCAATCTTGATTTCGAGTATGAGGCCAGCTACGGCGGTCAAAGAGTGTTCGGCAACATCTGGTACACGGACGGAACGTGGTCAGAGCGCGGCGAATACGATGGATCTGAATGGTGGGAGCATAAGAAGTGTCCTGATATACCAAACCCTCCCTATAAGTAATCAATTTATAGGGAGGCAATGTAATGCCAAACAAAGGAGAAATCCAAATGTCAATGCCTATGATTACTCTTACCAATGGTCTTCGGATCGCAAACTTCAGCTCCCCTCACCCGTTCAACTTTGAAGACGGATCGGTCCTCCCTGCCTGTGATCCAGAACGGGTCAAACGCGGCAGTTTGGATGTTACAGAGGAAGAGTTCTGTGGTATCAAGAGTACCATAGATATCAAGATCACTTTCTCAATCTCAGAGTCCGTCGCCGAGATGCTCGAAGAAGCCCAGAGTTCCGAGGCAGATGTCGTTCTGGTTCCGTTCCCGGTTCTGAACGCAATGCGGGATGAAGGCCGCAACCTTGGTAAGTTTCGAGTGGTTCGGATTAAGGACCGACAGACGAAGGAGGTCCATATCGACCGTTTTTGTATATGAAGAGTCAGAATCGGACGCCTCCCTATAAGTAATCAATTTATAGGGAGGCAATGTAATACTAACAAAGGAGAAATCCTAATGAGCACGCAACTCGAAGAGATCCAGATCGCCAAGAAAGTCATCGAAGAATCCAGCCAAGAAGACGCAGTCATGGTCGTGAAAGGTTATGCAGTTATTTTGCGCGCCGCCGGCGATGTACTGGAAGCAAACGCTGAGAAGATTGGCGATCTCATCATCAAGCACAAGACGCTCATCCTGAACTGCATCAACCTGGTTGAAGGAATCCTGGTATTGATCCCAGGATTCGAATCCCTTCAGAAGGATCTCGAAGCTCTGGAAGAGATGGATAAAGCTCTGGTGAACCATCTCAAAAGGAAGCACAAGTGTCAAAACGAAGAAGCCGAAGCGGAAACCAAAATCCATTCACAAGAGAAGTTCGAAAATATCTTCGAACAGATCCTGTACGAGGGATTAAACTGAAGTCGAGGATCCGGCACCCTACCTAAATATGGTGTGGGTGCCGGATGAGGTAACACGAGGGATTTTAAATCTCTCGCCTCTTTTTTTGCCGAGAACAAATAAATAATTGAAACAGGAGATACTGAATATGCCAGAAGTGACCTCAGCCAAGATTAATCCCTCTCAAGGTGTATGTCCAGAATGTGGAATGTTACATCCACCAACACCACCAGGAGAGTGCCCAATGGCCAAAGAAATGGCAATGAAGAATCAAGCTGCAGCCGCAGGAAATCAAAGATTAGTTACGTTAGTTCAAGCTATTCAACAAAAGTTGCTTGAAAAACTAAAAGGGAAACCCGAGGATTATGCAACGGCAGTAGCCCAAGAATTGTTCAAATATATTGAAAGGTTGTAATGGCTAAAGATGTACCAATTCCCTCAAAGGTAGATAAAACGGGAAAGAACTATGCAATAGAACTTTATTGCAAAGATATCAATCTTACAAAGTATGTCCGTAGATTACGCATTATCCACTCAATAAATGCTCGTTGGCCTGAGATTTTGATTGATTTAAATATATCAGCAAACGATATAATAAAAGACAATCTATATGGGGATAAAGACTTCAGATTAGATATTACAGTGTCTGGTCCTTCTGATGATATTTTAGAGACTGTAACATATTATTTGATGTATATGGAATCTAATCTATCTATAATTCCAGAGATTGAGCAAGTTGGGGTGACCCATATGAGGCAGACTATCTTATTTATGATGGTCCCAACTTATTCGATTAATGTTTTAGGCTCATTTGTAAATGTAATTATAGATAGAGAACAACCTGACACTCAAATAACATCTTACCAACAAGCAAATATAGCAGAGATATTTCAAAATATTTTTTTGAATAAGTTGGGATTTAAACAGTTAGAGATTGATCTTAGTGGATCTAATTTGACTACTGTGACTGAAATGATCATTCCTCCTATGTCTGTTAGGCAATGCATTGAGTATCTTGATAATAAATTTACATTTTATCAAGAAGGAGCTCTATTTTATTTCTGTGACAAGGATGGAAAGTTAAAAATATGGAATCTGTTCAATAGATTGAATAAGAATCCAGTATTGAAAGTATATCAGATTCCTGGTTCAAATGTAGATGATAAGATAATAAGTGAAGTTGTGGATTCATGGATTAGAGATGATGTATTTTATACTTCTAATCCTATACAAACTAATTATTATGCAAATGCAAGAATTTTAAATCAAGGCCATACAAATTGCTTTATAAGCAAGCCATCGGATAGATTGTATAGATTCTATTGTGCAGATATTGATGACGGGCAGGTATATATAGATCACCATCATAATTTGGCAAATAGAAAAAAGTATTTCACAAATTTATCATCGTTTAGTGGAGATTTAATTAACAATATTCTGGGTCAGAATTTCAAAAATTTATCAAGGATTTCAGTCAATCTTCTTGGAACAATCTTAATGAAGAATATTGTTAGAGTTGGAGAGCCTGTAGAGATAAAACCTAGAAATCAGATATATCTTAGGTATCAAGGCAAATATATTCTTGAATCTTCAGAAATAGTCTTTGATAGATCGGAGTCTTTTAATTGGATTGCTAATTGTAAACTTACAATGTTTAGACCAAATCAATCTCAGACTCAACCAGATGTTTTGGTTAGGAGTACTTAATCATGGCTAATGTATTTGTTGAACCTACATCTGACCAAATTTCTACGGAAGATCGGTTGTTAGAGTTCTACAAATGTAGAGACAATCCGATGTATTTTATTGAGAATTACATCTGGCTTGAGCTTCCCGGTGAAAATATTAAGATGAAATTGTATCAGCCGCAAAAGAAATTTATGCGTTCTTTGTTGGATGATCATTATTGTATAGCTTTAAAATCTAGGCAAATTGGTATCTCTACAATTACACAAGCTTGGATTGTGTATACTATGGTATTCTATAAGAATGTCGTGGTAGGAATCATATCTCGTGATGGAGATGAGTCTACAGATTTCTGCCGTAAAGTTATGAATATGATTAAGGAACTTCCCGAATGGATGCGTCCAACATTTACTAAAGATTCAGAACGTACATTTATATTGGATAACGGTAGCAAATTTTATGCATCACAAGTGTCCCTTCAGAATCCATCTAAAACATTCCGCGGGAAGTCAATTACTATTTGTATTATTGACGAGGCAGCTTTCATTGATAAAATTGACGATGCTTTTACTGGATTCGCTCCGTCTTTGTTTAAGAATCAGAAGGTGGCAAAACAAAAAGGAGTCCCTTTTGGCACTGTTATTATTTCGACTCCTAACAAGACGACTGGTATAGGACGATGGTTCTTTAATAGATGGACTGAAGCCACACAAGAAGAATCTCCAGATAAAGAATCAAATCAGATCTATGTTCCACATACAATTCACTGGAAGGATGTTGCAGAATTTAGAGATGATCCTGATTGGTACAAGACTCAATGTGCGGTCTTACACAATGATCCAATAAAGATTGGGCAGGAGCTTGAAATGAAGTTCCTTGCTTCCCACAATTCATTCTTCCCGCCAGAGATTGTTGATAGATTGAATACAGTTCCTGATAAACCACAATCGAAAATTACAATCGAAAAGAATGATCTTCTTATGTGGGAGAAACCCAACCCGCAGAAATATTATCTAATATCGATTGACGTAGCTTCTGCATCAGGAGGAGACAAATCAGTTATTGAAGTTATCGATTTTGTTAATCTTGTTCAGGTTGCTGAATATGTTGGAAAGATGCGCGTGGATGAATTCTGTAAAGCAGTAGAAATGGTTGCTAAGATTTATGCGAGGAATTTAATTGTTCCTGAAAATAACTCATACGGCAACCAGGTTGTTGAATATCTCACGCAGAGAACCAAACAGCATTTCAACGTATATCAGATGAGAGATCGCGGGCGTCATACATCTAAGAAAAAGTTCCGATATGGTCTTTCAACTAATGCTACATCCCGTCCTTTGATTATCGATTCATTATATACTTATGTGAAAGAGAATCCTGAGATGGTTAGATCTTCAGGTCTTGCACTTGAATTGATTGGCCTTGAAGATAATGGACACGGCAAAGTTGAAGCCGGTAGAGGCATGAATGATGACCGAGCTATGGCATTGGGATTTGCATGTTATGTCAGAATGTATGATCCCCCATTAAGTGTGTCTACTGCAATGGCTAATGAAGTGGTTGAGGATATTGTCGATGTTGTGGATATGAATCTCTATGATGGAGCATCTAGTCCAGCCCAATTGAGCAATATGAGATATGCAGATGATATGAATCAGAATGCTGCAAATAAAGCATTACAGTCACATATTAAAAAGAATTTCCATCAGATTGTTAGTAACAATAATGGAGTCGTAGATATAACTTCATTACTAGGATTCGATATTGTGTCCGATGTTAAGAATTCCGAACAAAAGTAAAAATGTTATGTCTGATAAATACTTACAAGAATTACTAGCTTTACCTTTCGGGCTAGAAAAAATTGATAGCTTAGATGGATATCCAATTTATTCATCGGATTCATTGAAGGAAAAATTCAATACTGCTATCTCCACTCTAAAAGCTATTCGCCCGTGTTTGAGTAAAGTTGTAAGTCTTGTAAAAGAAGACAGAGTTATTCCTTGTGTGAGTTATTCGGGGTTTCTTAGCTATATTGTTAAGAAGACAATATCCCACCAGAGCAATATGGTGTTCCAGGGAGCATACGATGTAAACAAGAATGTTATTTACATCGTAGCGGATATGAAATTCGCTGACTTCATTCAAGTTGATCAGCACATGGCTTATATTCTCATTCACGAGCTTATGCACTACTGCTCAAAGAAGAAACCCGGAGTATTCTTCAATATCTTCAAGGGAGAGTATCAGAAATATTATATTGCACTCTTTCATAAGTTTGCACAAGCAGAACTTACAAAACAGCAGGCAGAGAAGATAGCTAAATATGCCACACAGAATTACGAATTAGGCAAAGACGAAAATTTTGTGAGGTATACAAGATTCTTAAGTGGCTTGCTCGATGAGAAACAATTTTCCGGATCTATGACCAAGACACATGCTATTTCAATTATGATGTCAACAACCAATTCCTTGTTTAAGGGATTTGATGTATTTGTTTCACATATCAGACGTGATCCGGATGCGAGAAGATTAGTAGAAGTAATGTATGCAGTGTATGTTCAAAATTTCGGGATTAAAGACCCAGATACTACTCCTATTCAAGAATTGATCTACCCAAGTGAAATTCCTGCGGTGACGTCAATTCGGCCAAATAATCTTCACTATAGCGCAATCAACAAGATAGCATAATATGCCAGAAACTAGATTTAATAAAGACAGAGACAGAGACAACTTTACAGACATCAATGCCTCGACTATGAGGTCATTGTCTGATTCTGTAAATGGTCTCACTCGTAGTATAAAGAATCTATCTATCTCTACTATGCGATTGGGTACCCAATCAATGGCCGGTTCTGCTAGAGCTGTAGCAAGTCAGTTTGAAGCAAAAAGTCCAGCCGCAGGAGGTCTAATAGGAGCTGCGGCTATTCATCCGGCAGCAGGAATGGTTATCAGAGGCTTAATTGATAAGAGTGCTCCTGTATTTAAATCTCAAATCATTCCTGCTATTAAAGAAGCATTTAAGAGAAAAGCTCAGAATGATGCAATTTCTAATTCCCCCATGGGTCCAACTGAAATGTCCATTAAAGAATTTTCAATTGGAAGAGGTGGAAGACGTTTAGGAAATACATCATATGAGCAAAATCATGGATCTAATGATATTGTCGAAGCATTAGACCGTTTGAGAATAAGCAATGCTGAGTGGCTTAAAGCATCTAGGACTCTTACTCCTCAACAGATGAAGAATAAGCAAGTCCCTAGTGCGGCAGTTGGCGGAATGGTCACACAGTCTGGACAAGCAACTGTTCACCGTGGAGAAGCTATTGTTCCTGCTGGAACATTACAGATACAGACTCAGTATCTTCAAGACATTTCAGAGAAATTGGGTATGATGGCTGGCCCATCTCAAGCAGAAATGCTTAGAGAAGTCATTGGAGATCTTCCAGTATTCAAACAAGTAGGATCTTTGCTTAAACCTTTTACTAATCTGTTTAGAATGTTTTTCCGTACTAGAATTCCGGGAATGCGCGGAAAGGCTATGTTTTATGCTGGACAGGCAGCAAAAGGAGCTAAATCTCCAATTGATAGAATTGCTAATGCTACGGTAGGGACATATGGGTATTTAAGATTCCATGGGGAGAATATTGAAGATTTATTGAATGATATTCTTGAAGCTGTTGGGGGAAGAAGAAAAGGGGCAGGAGAACTTAAAGTAGGAAGAGACTACGACGAGACACAAATTTCTGCCGGATTAATACAAGCATTATCTAAGGGACTGATTGGGCAAGGCAGTAAAGAAGATGTACTTGCTAATATAGTGGGTCCGTTATTCAATCTGAAATCTACCAAAGATAGAAAAAGAATGAGGGGAACGGAGAATTGGTTAAAGGAAAAATTAGATGGTGAGGATGGGAGCATTCTCATTCAAATGGCTGATCAGATGTCTGGAGGGATGTTAGGAGATTTATATCGAGCTATAGGTAATGCTAAAAAACGAGGAAAAGGATTAAGAGATAGAGCACCTAAAGCTGCTGTGGGAGGACTAGTTACAGCTACTGGTAGAGCTATTGTGCACGAAGGCGAGGAGATAATACCTGCTAGCCAACAGTATGCAAACATGACCTTAAAGGATATTGCAGTCCAACAATTGATGGTCATGAAAGCTCAGAAGGGAATTGTTGGCGAAATGGCGGTAATGGATCGAACGCAGATCCAAGATGAAGAAAAAGAAGAATCTGTAAAGAAGAAAGTTGAAAAATTAAAACTCCTCAAGAAGAAAGCTGAAGAGAAGAAAGCAGGAGGAATGTTATCTTCATTGCTATCGGCGCTAGGTCTTCCTGCTGTTGGAACTGCATTATTAGGAGGATTAGCAGTTCTTGGTAAAGTCGCATTAGTGGGATTTTTAGTTATTGGTATAGCTAAAGGATGGTTCTTTAAATTAGGAACATGGCTTACCGAAAAAGGTCTTCCTATGATTGCTAATTGGTGGGTCGAAACAGGATGGCCTAAGATCAAGGAAGGTTTAACCAAAACATGGGTTGCTATTGACGAAACTGTACAAGGTGTTCAGCTAATGGTTGATGAACAGTTTGGATATGAACGGAAAAAGGAATATCGGGGAATAATTGGAGGAGTGGTTGGATTCTTTAAAGAAAGTGCTGGATTGGCTAAAGATTTATGGGGAGCAGTATCTTCTTGGTTCAGTGCAGCAATATCTCAGATTAACCTATTCTTAAGAGATTGGGATAAGTTCAAAGCAGAACTTAAAGACGCAGTTGTTTCTTGGATTGGGGTATTAAAGATGCAAGTAAAGAAAGCTGGATCAGACATAAAGAGAAATGTTATAGATCCAGTTATTTCTTCTATTTCAAATATATTTACTTCAGTTATTGGCGGTATAAAGAATGGATTGTTAGATAGTAGTGTTCTTGGTCCAATTCTTAAAAAGTTAGGATGGTCAAAAGTAGAAAGTAAGGCATCTGGTGGTTTAATTCAGAAAACTGGATTGGCAATGGTGCATGAGGGAGAATATGTAATTCCTCGCAATAGAGTTATGAATGGGTCAGTATCTAGAGAAATTGCAGCAGACAGATTAATGATTGGAGAAAGTAGAGGTCTTAGAGGAACATTTGCTAAGTCTGCAAAAGAGACTAGTAGAAACACTATTGAATCAGTGGGTGATATTGTTTCAAGTGTAGCTAACAATGTAGTCAATAATATCACAAATAATAATAACAAGAGCGGAGACGTATTCTGGACAGCACTTGACGTTTCTGCAGGAGTAGTGTAATGGCAGTTTTATTTGACATAGCAAGAAAAGTTAGATCTACAATAAAGAATGCTAGGGATAATTCTAACTCCCAGCCACGCCAAAGAGTTCCGAACAATGTTCTTCCTGATATTATTGGTCTTCCGCCTGGTTATGGAGAATCTTTAAGTGTTGTAACTGGCAATGAAAATGCTCCAAATATGAACGATGTAATCCAAGATACATTTCCTATTTTGGAGATCATCCCATGTGAACAACAAGTAGTAGCAAGCCCAGAAATGTTTAGATTGATTCCTGCGTTACTTCAAGGATCAAAAAATGGACTTTCATATGCTGATGAATTATCTAAGTATTATGATTTTGAATTATCCCCATCTACTAAAGAATCTAAAAAATTAAAATATGCTATTATGGGAAATTCGTTTCCTGTGATGGAAAGTTTTTCCAATGAGGTTGGGGAATCTGTATTTCAATCTATATTTGATACAGGATCTAGAGTCCTTAGAGATTTTTCTTTTATGGGAGGAGTTCAGAACATTGATCAAGCCATAGGAAAAGTTGGTGGCGCAGTAGATTCTTTGTTGGGAACTACGAATAAGGAAGGCAAGGGAGGAACAGCAGAAAATGCAGCTAGAGCTGGAAGAGCAAAGCTACAACAATGGGAATCAGCTTTATCTAATAAAATAGGAGTGGATTTAAGGGGAACAACCGATATAATTGGGGAAACCATAATGGGTAAAGCTATAGATTTTCCTCAATTGTGGAGATCTTCATCTTGGTGTCCATCTTACAATGCAAATATTAGATTATATAATCCTTATCCTGGAGATAAGGATGCGACCAATAGATTTATTGTAGGACCACTTGCTTCCCTATTGATGTTCGTATGCCCAAGAACTTCAAATGGCTACAACTTTAGCTGGCCGTGGATGTGTAAATATAGAGTTCCTGGGCTGTTTAATGTTCAAGCAGGATTTATTAAAGATGTAACGGTTATTAGAGGTGGCGATGATAATCATTTTGCATTAAACGGTATGCCTGGGATTGTTGATGTTAGGATTACATTGGGCACATTGTACTCTAACATGTTGGCTGGCAATTCGGCTAAGCTTGAAGGCAGGGGCAATCCTAAACTGTATGAATGGTTAGGACAAATGGGATTAATCTATGAATCTGATAATATAAATTTAGGTCCTAAAAAATGGTCAAATGGTCAACCAGGATTTTCAGAAAAAGCATTACAAGAGTTTCCTGGTGCAGTACAAGGGCCAGATTGGAAACAAACTGGATATGCAACAGGATTCTTAGATAGCGTTGAAAATATATTGAGTCAAGCAGCCGCAATAGCTAGTGTAGTACCGGGTGTTACTCAACAAACAAATGAGATTTTAAATAATAGAAATGAAGTTCCTAATAGAGTCTCTGATTATGCCAAAAATCAATATTCGGCTCTAAAGGGTCTAGGCGGTTAACCTTGAAGATAGTTGTATATCAGAATAGTGATATAGAACGCAAGGAATTTTCTAGCAATAGCTTTGGATTGCACTGACAGTTTTTCAAATTGATCAGTGTATCCAAGGCTAGCAGTTATTTTAGTATGGATATCAATTAGGACCTTTTTGAAATAGACAGGTCGTTTTGTTTGTTTGATCGCCATCAATTTTTGAGCATGTTGGATATATTGGAATTTAGTTGCTTCTGGTTGGATGCTACTCAAAAATATGACTGTAAGGAGTTCTAATTCATTTGTGTATTGTGTGGATGATAGCCCTTTAGCGTATTGCATCGACAACTTTCTATTGAAGTTAGTGAGTCTTTGGGCCTCTCTGGCAGCGTCTAGATCAACATTACCATACACGGTCACATCTCGTGCCATACCGGATGCAGCGCGCTCTATTTTGCGTCGTTGGTTTTCTTTTTCCGGCATGTCTTCATTTGTGAGACGGGTGACGTCTTTATTTTCAGATGCATTGTAATAATGCTTTGCAAATGATTTGATAGATTGATTAAATCTATTTCTCAAATCAATAATCAATCTGAAGATCTTATGAGAGTCTCCTGCAATAAGACCATCTTTGTATTTCTTATAAACTTGCTGAGCAAGATATAGGATTGATTGACCGATTGTTTGCTTTGTGACAAACAGATGATTATGTGATAGCTTTTCTAATGCGGTTCTGAAATAGTCAGGATTGCAGAACTTGATGAATTTATGCATCAAGTTAGAATAGTATCTTAATGAAAGGAGATTAATTGTTGAAAGTGCTGCTGCATCATCTCCTCGCTCTGCAAAATCTCTAGCAATAAGAATGAGAAGAATTGTATATGGATCTCTTACAACATGACTCAGCGGAGGAGGAAAGTTTTTCTTTCCGTAATTCTTTAAGTCTGATTCATTGGATCTAGTCATATGAATCAATTCACGATACACATCTGCTACTCTAGGATAATAACATACTTCACTAACTCTAGATAGCTCTTGCCCTACTTTATTCAAAATAAATTGATGTAGATTTTTATGATCAAAAGTAGCAATAATTTTTTCTTTTCCTACTGGCCCCATTAGGACTATAGTTTTCTTTAAGCTTCTTCTAATCATTATATATAATCCGTTTTCTCGTTATTATAAATCCTTTCCATTTTCCTCTAATTGGGGTCAATTTTTCACTTCCATCGGAAAGGATCTCTTTATTTTTTGTTCTAAAGTCAAGACGTGGCAAATTATATTTATCACAATATTCCAATACCACGCAATCATTATTAATTTTACCATTTGGTTCTGTAACTGTGTAGATATATAATTGTCTAACTTTGGCATGATGTTTTCTTAATTTAGGATCTTTCCACATAGTTTTAGATATATCGCTGTTGAATTTTCTAACTTTTGGATTTCGACACCTATGTTTATGAATAGATTCTAACTTCTCTCTATATTCTGGGTCTTTCCATTTATCAAGAAGGCATTTACTATGTGCATAAGATCGTTCAGCTTTTACATGAGGATCACTCCAGTAAATCTTCATCCGTTTTGAATTTGCTTTTCTTACAACTTCAAATTGTCTAGATGTTATTTGATTTTGCATACCCATAGCGATAAATGAAACGATCATATCTTTGCAGTGAGTTTTAAGACCTTCCATATAGATAAGTCTATGAGCAATAAAATGCTCTCTAGCAGTAAGATATACTAAATTAGATTCGTCGTTGGGCCCATCCATACATCTCATTTTAATGTGATGCTTTTCAAAGTAAATACCTTTACTTAATTGTACAAGACGTTGTTCTTTTAATAACATCCTAGACGAACACAACTCGTAGTAAACCTTCAGATAATTCATAGTAAACTCCTGTGTGATGGAAGGGAGTGTAAGCCATCACACTTACAACTCCCGAGTTATAACTATTTATTTGTTATCTAACGTATTATTATCATTCCGAAAGAACAGTCACAGAAATCGTATCCGTAGTGAATGCAACAAGTTGTGGAGTATAATCTTGCAATTGAGCTTGAGTTAGATCATCTAATTCATATTTGAATCTGATGTCTACAAACGGATCAAGCAATTCAACATACAATACTCCACTAACTCCACGAATGACTTCGATAATTTCGGATCTATCGATGTCAACATCCATTCCAAATCTGGATGAGAATCTATTCAATAATGCAGTCTTAATATTTGATACAATCTGGGAATTAGATGCGGCAGTAGTAGTATCTCTATTTATTCTTGCTCTGATATAGAATGGAATTCCAAATAGAGGATTTGTAGAACCAACTGAGGTCAGAGATTCCCAATCGCAGGAATTAGATATTAATACTTGCCCATTATATGGATCATTGATATCTAATGGATTGTTGACTAGTGCTTGTTGACCTGGCCGTGGTTCAATAAATTGCCAACTAGGATCTACATATTTAGCAATCTCATTTTGATGCCCTGCCCACACTCCACCTTCTGTTCCATTAACAAGATATGAGTCAAAGTTATCAGGATCAGATGGAACTGCTGACATAGTATATGATATGATTGTAAAATCAGGAGTATTGTATTGCATGTTTGTGAGAGGGCCAGTAGTATCTGCCATCTTGATATTCAAGAAATCAGTTATCATCTTTTTATCATTTACTTTGACATTAGAGATGAATTGTTGAACTGTCCGTCTCTCAAAATCAGGAATGCTAAATCCAGATTGTTGGAAATATGCACTTAATACAACAGGAACATCATGAATATTCCATACAGGACGACCTAATGAATTGAATCCTGAAGTTAAACTACTGAACATAAAGTCAGAAAGATCTTGTCTGATTATAGTAGAGAACTGATAAATCGATATCTGTTCGTTACCTGGATCAGTATAGATCTGAATTGTGAAAGTAGTTTCTCCAGTAGGAAAGTCTAGGAAATCAGTAATATGGAATTTAAATGCTGTGATATTTCCTTCAGAATCTTTAACGGTTTCGTAAGCAGCTATTTTTTGACTGTCAGGATTGGTCATATAAGCAGCAGTCAGATATGCTTTATAGCTTGTAGATGGCCCACCTTGAACGTTATTTACGTTAGCATTGAAATCTATAGTAATAATATCTGGATTTGTTGGAGTGACTTGTGATTCAATATCGACTGATGGAATAGATATATATGAGTTGTTTATATTCGCATCAGATATAACAGATGTGGTAATATTAATCTCATCAACTACATATTCATAGTATGCAGATCTGACAGAAGTATCCAATCTCATATCAAATAAAGTCTGATATTTTTCATTTTCCCCTTCACTATTAACTACATAAATAGGAGCCCCACGAGGAACATAGTAATGACCAGAAGGAACAATTGCAGTAGTATCAATGGGAATATATCCAGTAGAATCTACAGGGAATATTACATTTCGAGTAGGAACAATTTCAGTATTTCCTGAGCTATTATTTGGATTGTCATAAACAAGCTGTGAAAATACAACAATCTCATTTATCTTAAGATCACTTCTCTTTAAAATAGGCTCAGTTGATTCTTCAATAGGAAGATCTGGAGCAATGATATTTAGTTCCTGATAATCTGGCCCAGATACAAGTCTAGATTTACTTCTGAGGTTAGTAATTGCATTTTGTTTTACCTCAGCATTTGTCGGAATATCTGCACCGCCCGTGGATGGAATTGTATTTACAACACTCCATCTAATACGAGAAATTTTTCTGTTAGTTACAGAAGGATTATTTGCATCTGGAATATTGCTTTCATATAGGATCTGATCTGATGTTCTTACTGATCCAGGAATAATATTCCCATCTTCTCCAAGTGTTTCGGAGATAAATACAAATGTCCAGTATCCAGGATTAGGTTGAGCCCCAATTACACCGTTACCAAAGCCCAATTCGATTTCGTCTGGATATGGAGTCAATACATATTTTTTATCACTTTGTCCTAGAGTAAATAATCCAGCATCAGATACTTCCCATTTACCAGCAGCTCGTTTACTTTCATCAAATACTCGAACGAATTTTTCAAGAGTATCGATTTCATTTACACTGTTAATGATAGTGTAGTTTCCTGATCCTGAACTAATTTCATATTTGACAGGGAATAAGTTATCATTAACTTCCATTATGTATATTTCAATCTGATTTACTTGTCCTGTAACAGAAAGTCTCTTTACATAAAATTGGAAGAATTCAAGATCGGTAGGAATCTGAAATTGCTGCATGCTGTATTCTTGTTGCACAAATGGCAGAATAAAGTTTGCAACAGGATTGTTTGGATCTGTAGTAGTGTCTATGCTGACAGGAGTTGTAAATCCTAGAGCATCTCTTACAATAACTGATCTATTGTTCTTAACATTTATAGTGATGCCTGAGGTATTAGAAATATCATTACTAGCACTACTTTCAAAAGTAGGATCTACAGTAAATGGGATATCTCCTGCATATGTTTTGTAATCATATGGGATCTGAAAAGTGACATTGTAATCTTGAAATTTTAATGGCATTGAGAACAATACATCAACTGTAGACGGAGTTGCCAGAGGAACTGTATATCCAATCCATCTTGCCAAATTGTATACAGAATCAGTCAGTTGTGCTTCAAGAAGAAATCCTTCTCGGTATATAGTTGAGCTATAGAACAACTGGTTGGAGGCGAGAATGGACATTACATTAATAATATAAGACACAAAACTGGTCTTAGTCAGATCTACTGTTTGAAGATCAAGATATTGTTTGGCGAAGTCAGTCAGATCTTCGCGGATCGTATCTCTTGATCCGTAGATTTGTACTTCTGTGCTTTCAAATATAGACATAACTTCTCATTTTAATGTTTGTTCTCAAAATCGTTATACCCCAAAGTAAAACCCGATGTTCCTACGGAATCGTTTAGTGAGGCCAAGATTTGCGTCTTTATCCATAACTTTATACATTTCTTCGCCTACACTTAGTGGATAAATATCCTTTTCGTAGTCTAGGAAAATAAATGATTCACGAACCTGAGTTTCAATCTGTTCTTTCTCCCAATGGGCTACTTCGAGTTGAATTTTCCAAAAATCGAAGAATGAGTTGATTGCTCTTTCAGGATTGACAACTTGAAATACAGGGACTTGACGGGGTGTTGAATTTTTATCGACCACAAGTTCATCGAACACGACGAAATCCTTTGAGGTCGGTATTATGCCGTAAATGGATGGAAAATTAAGTTCAGTTCGTTGATCGAACTTGCCAAAGCCTCTCTCATCTGCTGTAAAAGGAACTTGAACAGTTGCAGTATCATATATAGGAAGCATGATAATCTTTTCCCATACTAGCCCAGACCAGTCGCCAATGGTTTCATATGATGCATTATCTAATGTATCTTTATCACAGATACTGTTTGTTAAATCTAAATGATAATATGTGCAGATATATGCTATGCCATGTTCAGCATAATATCGATAGACTAGATTGAGAAAATCTTCAACATACCATGTTAGTCGTAACCACTTCTGTGACATAATTATTCACCTTCCTCTAGCGAGAATCCTAAATCTTCAGTAATGTCTAATGATAGATTAGATATAGTCGCTTGAGTTTGAATAGATATGTTTAGTCTAAATCCTTTTTTATTTGAGAAGAATTCAGTAATCACTTCGGAAATTTGGACTCTGTGGTCATATATTCGAATTTTATCAACTACTTCAAATTTGATTTCCTCTGCGGTTTGGTCGTCGGCAGGATCAAATACCTTTTTGTAAAGATCAGATCCATATTCAGGATCAAATGGATAACTTCCTGTTGGGGTTAGAAGGAGATTTCTTATTGAATTGATCAATACTGACGTATCAACTATTTTTAAGAAATCTCCTTCTGGAGCCATGTGAGAAGCATAGTCTGTGAATACCCCACTAATTCCAATACTGGCTTGTACATATCTTTTAGGCGTATTAGCTGGAATACCTTGATTGCTGTCACTACTAGAAGTAGTGGATGTTGTGATAGGTGTATAAGCCATTTTATATTTTGTTCTATAATTGCTTTCCACCCAGTTCTTTTTCTAAAGCGTCTCTTTTAGCTGCTGCTATCTCTTCATCGTATTTGATTTTCCATTTCAGATAACTAGTTAGTCTTTGAACTGGCATCATCATTATAGATTGATATTGTTGTTTACCAAGTTCCATACATAGAAAAATGTTTTCTTGAATGTTATTGGTATACGAGTCAATTAGATATTCATTCGTACATTGCTCGAAACAACTGTTGGACTAAGTCCAACCTCGTCTCATTTGTGGATCCACATTTTTGACAATCGACGGACATATCAAGAGATATTGCAAATTTTCCAAATGCTTCCATATATTCTTTGTTTATTAGTTTTCGATCTGCAGCTGGCAAAGAATTATATGCAGAAAAGAGATTCTGTTTTCCGCTAACTAAAACTGGATCTCTATCTTCACTATTTAATTCGAATGAATCTATAATTGCCATTTCTTGTGCAATTTCTAGATTTTTTTCGCTTTGAAAAAGCATATCATTTAGAATTTCTTGTTCATCAAAGAGAGTTGGTTGTTTAAGAATTGCAGATGCATCTACAGTTTTTAGATCAACTCTTAATCTTTTATTAAGAATTTCCATTGGTTCTCCTGTCCATGCTGACATCTTGAAGATGTTTGATAGTTGAAGAGATATTGGAAATTTTTCTCCACATTCATTACATTGAACATCATAGTTATGAATATCTTTGTAAGTTATATGATATAGTGCATATAACAGTGCATCTCTATCTCTTAAAGTTGTATTTTTAAAAAAGTCTTCTTTTGTTACTATATGGGATGGTTTTTTAACTAAGCATGTCCATATCACATCATTAATATGAATGGGAATACGTTTAACAGTAACGAGAGATCCTTTAAGAATCTCTTCTTCTGCAACAGACATACTACGAATTGTAAATTCTTGAAGAGTCTGAGGCGTAAGGAGTTCATATTCAGGATATTTGATATTAAATCCTGTAAAGAAACCAGTTGGGGTAACAGTTTCCTTTGGCATCTCCATTCTAGATGGAGGTGTTGAAGATGCTTGCATTTGTGACGAATCTGCACCCATATGTGCAGCAGCCGGACCAGGTCTTGTTGTGTGACCTTCGCTCATGATTGTGTACCTTGTATTTTCAGTTATAAAATAAATCGAATTTCAAATAATCTTGGCGAATGAGAAAACTCCTAAAGAATCGTAAAATAAGCGCCCTCCGATTAAGAAGGGCGCAAAAAGTTGACTAGTGGTTAACTACTGGTCAAACCTTTGTCAGTTCCAATGTTACTTGAACTGTCTGCGGCTAATGCTGCTGGGAGACCTCTGAATGCGAAGCCTTCTCCTGCAAATAATGAAGCCATTGTTTGACATTCTTCACGAACCCATTTTTCTTTCCAAATCCAATCAATGCTGAATTCCATATCGAGTTCGAGTTTGTCATTTGCTGCAATGTCTCCTGCATAAAGATCTTGAGGATCTCTAGTTGGGAAACATCCTGCATAACATGCTGAATATTCAACAGTAATGCCGTCTGGCTTTGTAGTCCAATACAGCATTGTACCAGTGTATGCTGATTTGGTGTAGGCTGTTGGACCGAATGATCCTTGAAGCCCAGTAACACCATAGCGATATTCTCTAATGAGTCTAAACCAACTGTGGAATATATCCAATACTGGAAGTCTTGAATATTCCAAGAATCTTATAGTAAGTGTGTTACCATAATCGATGTTGGTCGGGACTGACCATTTAGTTCCGCCTAGGCCAGTGAATTCGGCCTTATTGAGTGTGCCTCCTGGAGGAGTTACAGCCAACATTGAAGCGGATAGTAAACGCCTTGCCTCTTCGAGAGTACCGCTTCCTCCTCTCCATCCAAGATCGCTTTTATCATTTTCCATGATAGTAGCGAGTTGAGGTGGCAGAGTTTTGAAATAGATAAAGGAGTATCCTGAAATATAAGGATCAGCTACACCTTTAGTGGTACCACCGAAGTTTCGGTCAAAACGATTCAATTGTGTTGAAACGAAACTGGTGTGCATTTATGATCTCCAATGTTTTTTAATATGTTCGGAATTCTAGGAGAGGTTTTTACACCCCTCCTTGAACCCAAAACATTATTTTACAAAGAGGTTAAGCTCAATCTGCTCGATAGCTCTCGTCGGCTGGAGAGTAACATTAACATGAGCCTTTTTGGTCTTGATCTCGTATTCAGTTGCGCCAACATCGATACTATAAGTTACAAGACCTCTTCTTCTCTGAATTTCGCCCAAGAATGGATCAACTGCTTGGAACATTTGATTCCATGTTTCTTCATCGTTGAATTCAAAGAGGAAGAATTTTAAGTACTGCTCAAGAGATCTTTTGATATAGAGAACAGTTCTGATAACATTCAGATCTTGAAGTGGGGTTGGTTTTCTTTGTGAGGTCAAATTGCCCAACATTGTATAACCAATACTAAACTTCACGATTGGATTAATTTGATTCAAATAGAATTGATCTCTTTGAGTCAGTTTAGGATTGAATCTTAGCTCTCTGATACCATTGATTGTGCCGCGATTGAATCCTGCACTTGGATACCAGATTTCATATAGCCTATCATTTAATGGAATCATTGTAGACATGTGGTATACAGGAGATACCCAAATCTCTTTACCTGTGAAGGTATCGAAGATCTTGCTAAATGATTCAAAGATGGAGGCGTATGTGGTGTTGTATGTGTGGTAATCTTCTCTTTTAGCTAGTGCTTCATTTACAGAAGCATTATCACCATTATCAAGGATTGCTACACCGTCTAGTCGCAATTCACTAGTTAATCTTACAATAGAATCTTTGACTTCAGTTGGATATCCGGCATCATATACCAATGGCATATAGATGTCATCTAGATCCAAGACATCATCATCGATAAGACCAAGATAAGCAAAGCTCAACAGAGTCTTGATGTTGTTGTCGACTGGAGTTCTCTTTCCAGTGCTTGAATCAACATCAATAATGTCGCCTTCTGAACCACCATAGAGATGGATAGGAGTAATCGAATCGCCGACAACAATTGGAACCCCAGTCGTTGACCAGGTGTTTAAGTTGGTATCATTGATCATTACTCTGAGATATTTAGAGAATCTCTGTAAGACATCAACGATGTAAGTAGAATCTCCACTATCATCAACTCCCTCTTCATCGAAGGATACATTGAAGGATTCAATGATTACATCATCGCCATCTGATTGAGTCTCCCAGATATTGAGAACATATACGCCTTCAAGATTTGAATTTTCAGATGGGGCTAGCGAGATAGCGAAGTCATCATAACTATCACCTCTACCAACAGGATAGAATACACATAGTGGATACTGAGTACCTGCAAAGATAGATGACTCCTTCAATTCGTCGTCATCTTCATCATAAAAGTACTGAGCATTGACTTCTTTGTGTCCAGGTGTTTTAGTTAGATCATATTCCACATAGAAGGAATCTGCATTATTGAGGTAACTTCTGGAAGTTGTGGCAATGATGCCTGAGTTCCAGTATGTAAAATAAGTACCAGCGGTTTCAGAACCTGAAGCTTGTCTTAGGTCATATGTTGCCTTGAATGTATCAAGGTGAACAACATTGTGTCCATTAGCCCATGTGGTTCCAGATGTTTGTACTACATAAATAGCGTTATCCCATGTGGAATAAACTCTATCTCCGACAGCAGGAGCATAAACACCATCATCGTCATCTGCAAGTTGAGCAAGATCATTTCTGGTTGAAATATCAGTTGCAGTAATAGCGTTTACTCTTGTCAGATAAGTTAGTCCGACAATTTGCCAATCATTTCCTTCGCTTTTAACAACGTAAATGTTATTATCGGAAGTAGAACCAACTCTATCCCCTGTAGTAGGAGCATACAGATTTGGAGTTTCATCATCACTCAAGGTTGAGTGATCATCTTTCAAGCTCAATGCATCACTAGTTAGAGCTTCACAATCTGGAAGGGTTGTTGAATCTCCTGGGCCCAAATTCTGTGCCAATTTGGTTTCTAATTCGTCTATACTATTCATACCAAGATAGTGTTGAGTAACTATTCTTGTATTAGTAGAATCTACTGCCATATACACGAAAAGATTAGAATAGGCGGCATCGTCTGGAAGACAACGCATAACATAACAAGAAGGAGCCACAGAGATATGATTCCATGCTACATATGGGCCTTGTCCCCATTGTTTGCCGTAGTCGTTGTAATTTGGACGACCATAATTATCTGCATATTCTTGGAGACTGGTAATATATTTCATCTCATTGTCAGGACCACGCCTGGACAAAAGAGATACAAAACCAATTGATCCTGGTATTTGCTGAAGATAGCTTGTAAGATCAATAATTTTAGTGTAAATACCTGGAGAGACGTTTTGTGCCATCTTAAATAATCCTCTTTTTAGACTTAAAAATGTCTAGTTTAAATATTTGTTCTTAAATCTTAGCGAGCTTGGAATTAGAAATATATCTTCCAGACAAACACAAGCTGTCTCTCCGAAAATTTCCTGATTGTACTAAAAGTTACTCTCGCAAATAACTTCAACGATGCCGGATCAAAGTTGTTTGCTAGATGAGAGTTACTGATATACAGTCCAGCTTCATTAATATCATAGTATGCCGAGGTCCCAGTTGATCCAGTAGGGCCATTAGCGTCATCTTCTCCGATGGTCGTAGTGATATTCGCAATCAGTTTTTCGTTTTGATTATCTGCATCTTCTTCGAATGTAATTAGGTCAAACGGATGTAGTTTTCCATTAAATGCACATGCGGAGCATGCAGCATTGATCACGATTTGATTTTTTAAGTCAGTATCAGTTAGTGCTGGTGCCAGTGGAGTGAGAAGATCTGCTGTTGCGCCTCCGGTTCCTAAACCGAGCCACGATATATAGCTGCTTACACCTGGTGAACCTTGAGCAGTTCCGGATTGGTTTACGGCACGTTGCATCAACCAGTTCCGTCCTGAGTAAACAACCAGATTTGATGTGTCTATCAGTTTCAGATTTCCATTATCCTGTTTCTCAAAGATTTGAACCTGTCCTTTCGGACGTTTCTCATCTTTGGAAATGGGATCGTTAATAGTCAAATTCATATATCTAAATTGCCTTTAATATTTGTTCTGGAATTTTGAGTATTAATATCCATCTTTCCATCCTGTACCAGATACTCTGACCCATGAAATTGATATTTTTTCATTGTCTGATGTAGTGGCTGATGTGAAGCCACCTTCCCAATTGCTATTAACGTAATCACCAGAATAAGTCAAAGCATTTTTAGTAGGAGTGAATGTTGATAATCCATTATTATAAGTTCTATTGTAGCAAGGGCCATTTATAATATACATTCTAATCTTTTTTCCGCCGACATACGCAGGAAAACGGCATGTTAATTTAGCAGATCCTGTACTACATCCAGGTGCCACTGCAAGCAAACTTGTTTGTACATAAGCGCCTGCCTCAGCTGCCCAGTCTTCTCCTTCAGTTGTTCCCCAATTACCATACTGTTCAGGACACACATTTTTGGTTTCTCCATTAGTCCAACTGCATCCCAACCAAGTTTTTGAAGAGTCATCACCAGTCCAAGAAAGAGTGACCGCCATTTGAGGATAACCACTTTGTGGAGATGATTCACAATTACATGATTTTACTCATGAACTAGAGGAACTCGAGCTACTTATTCCACTACTGCTACTAGAGGAACTAATAATACCACCACTAGAGGAACTTGAGGAACTACTAGAGGAACTAATAATACCACCACTGCTGCTACTAGAGGAACTAATAATACCACCACTACTGCTACTAGAGGAACTAATAATACCACCACTACTGCTACTAGAGGAACTAATAATACCACCACTAGAGGAACTAGAGGAACTAATAATACCACCACTGCTGTTACTAGAGGAACTAGAGGAACTAGAGGAACTAATAATACCACCACTAGAGGAACTGCTAGAAGA
>Ga0272440_1000134_pt1 | contig 60831 bp, 43 predicted proteins | sample SSMMMBAug17_FD_192440 | JGI IMG/M metagenome (GOLD analysis project Ga0272440, IMG submission 192440) | Marine sediment archaeal communities from Little Sippewissett salt marsh, Falmouth, MA, United States - SSM-MMB-Aug17 | ecosystem: Environmental > Aquatic > Marine > Wetlands > Sediment ... | reverse complement strand
TGTTTCAACAGATACATGACAAGCGTTGGGTTGAAAATTCTTTTTTCTGTAAATGGGGAAAAAATATAGCCATCATATAGGTTTTTCATTAAACGAAATATTTCCTCAATCCAGGCCTGTTTACCGGCTTTAAAAATGGATAGGATATTCACTTGTTGGTATCTGGGTTTTGTTTCCAGAGAATCAGCAAATTTACGAATCAAATCCTTTATTTCTGAATCAGAAAAACCACATAAATCATTAAAATCAGGCAACATGTGAAGATCTGTCCGAATATTATCTCCGCTGGTGACATCGCTCAGAAGAATGGGGGTCACACCGGTCAAATACATGCGATCCAGGCCGAGACCTTCAGTGGCAGACTTTAATTGTTTGAACAGGGTTTTTAAGAATCCCCCCAGGCCTGTCATACTGAAATAATCTTCCTGTTGATCATTTGCGATCATTTCATTGGCAAAATTGTCGTATTCATCAATAAACAGATAGAGCTTGTGACCCGTTTTGCTGACAACTGATAACAAACTGAAAAAACTTCTCATCGCTTGATTTTCATACACCTCTATTTGTGAAGGTAGTAATTCTTCATAATCAAAGGCAAATCTGCGAATGCAATCATTAATGTGGATATTCAGATTTTGTTCGACATTATGACCTGTACAATCTACGCAGGAGAAATCCCATTTCAGTACAAAATATTGATTGTGAAGTTCAGTTGGATTGTCATAAATCCAGGTGCCTGCAAACAATTGATCATAAATATCTGCCTTTGCAATATTATAATAATTTTTTAATGTGGACAGCCACAGCGATTTTCCAAACCTTCGCGGCCTTAAAAATAAAAGATATTTACCTGCATTTTCTGTCAATGGAATGCGACTGGTTCGATCAACGTATTCAAAACCTTCCAGTCTAATGGATTCAAAATTACTTATGGCATATGGATTTTTCATGGTTTATTCCTTTTTTTCAAAAGGCCTTTTCAATGGTCCGATGATTAGATCCAAGTCACTTTTATCAACCCTTAGAATGCAATAATACCTCAATGATTTATAAATTGCAACTGTGGATAAGTTCGCAATGATTCGTTTTTCAATCGACCCATCGTGCCATCCACATTTGAAACATCAGTAACTGCCATAATTTTTTAACATTTTCCGAATATCCATTTAAATATCGATCGCGTAATCTCACAACAAATTTATCATTAAATATACCTTGTTTTTTTAATCGGGTTTGATCCAGATAATGCAAAAAATAAAATTTCAATTCCTTGCGAAACCACCGATCAATCGGTACGCTGAATCCTTTTTTTGGGCGGTCTAACAAGGATTTGGGACAATACTGATAAACCAGCATTTTTAGCAAATGTTTGGGGTCTGCATTACTGTATTTGAAATGTTCCGGCAATTGAGCGACAAAGGCAAGAATGTGATGATCCAACAATGGCTCCCGGCCTTCAAGTCCAACCGACATGGTTGCACGATCAACTTTCATCAGAATGTCATCAGGCAGGTAGGTTTGATAATCTGTTGCCAGCATTGCATTGAATAATCCTTTTTGACTGGTATTGTTTATTTTATGATCAAATGATGTCTGAAACATATTGATTGTTTGTAACATCATTTTCTGTCGATCCTGATCTGTAATTAACTGACTTGTAATATTCATATAATCGACGATGTGATCATGTCTCAGCATCTGCTGTATTTTTTGTACCCGGGTTTCAAGATTATATGCCGACAGGAGACGCTGAATTACTTGAAAAGGGATAAATTGTAAACATTGATCCAGCAGCTTCTTGGCTGGAGATGATAAGTCATTGAAAATTCTCCACATTTTTATGGCAGTTTGATATTTCGTGTAACCGGCAAATAATTCATCTCCTGCATCCGCAGAAAGGGCAACTGTGACCGCCTGTCGTGCCTTTTCACTGACCAGGATAGTTGGGATGGCTGAACTGTCTCCAAAAGGTTCATCATAAATATCCGGTAATTTTGGAATAATTGACAGGGCATCTTGAGGGGTACAAATATATTCGGTATGATCACATCCCAGATAAGTTGCAATTCTTTTAGCAAAAGGTGCTTCGTTATATGTATGTTCTTTAAATCCAATGGTAAACGTTTTTAATTGTTCAGATCGATGTTTTTGCAGAATGGCTGCAACAGCAACACTATCAAATCCGCCGCTTAAAAAAATGCCCACCGGCACATCGGAAACCATCCGATATCCAAAAGATTGAATAAACAGTTGTTCTAGTTCATTTTTAGCCTCATCAAATGAAATATCAAGAATCGGTTGGTTGTAGCAGTCCATAGAATTCCAGTATTGTGTTTCAGTTAACGTGCGATGCAAAATATCAAAAATTAAGCAATGTCCAGGATTCAATTTGTGCGTGTGATTAAAAATGGTATGCGGCGCAGGAATATATCCCCATTTGAGATAGGCATGGACACTTTGTAACTTTAAATTTTTTGAAAAAGAAGGATGTTCATGTAATGCTTTCAACTCTGAAGAAAAAAGAAAACAATTATTGTGCCAGTAATAATAAAGGGGTTTTACGCCAGCCCGATCTCTGCATAAAAGCAATTGCTTTTTCTGGTTATCAAAAATGACAAAGGCGAACATGCCGCGAAAACGATTTACAGCTTCAATACCCCATCGCTGAAAGGCATGCAAAATAACTTCAGTATCAGATTGGGATTGAAATGTGATATCATATTTTTGCGTCAGATCCTGTTGAATTTCTGCATAATTATAAACTTCACCATTGTAAACAATATAATATCGATTGTCAGGGGTATGCATGGGCTGTCGACCCAATGTTGATAAATCAATTATAGACAGGCGTCTATGTCCCAGTCCTATGGTCGCATCGGATTCCTGAAAGGTTTTATAACCATGATCATCCGGTCCTCGATGCGCCAGGGTGTCTGTCATGTTTTTCAATATTAAATAATCTGAGCGTGATGTAAAATCACAAAATCCGGCAATTCCGCACATAATGGTTTTTCCTGAAATGTTTAAAATATGAATATAGTAAAACTTATGACTGATTACTTAAATAGTTTAATTGAATATAATTAGTAATTTGATTCATCTGTTCCTTTAAATCCTGATAAAGCATTTCAACGCGATCGATCTCATTCGATCGTGCGGCAGATTCCAACATCTTGCTCAGTTTTGAAATTGAAAATATTTGAATTGAGGCTAGCATTCCAGTGATACTGTGACTCAGCGAAAAAATCTTTTTAATGTCATGAGATGTAATAGCTTTGTCAAGCTGATCCATTCTTTTTTGAGAATCATTGGAAAAAGTGATCAACATAAGCTTTTGGAAATCGACATCTTCACCTAATTGATCAATAAAAACAGAAAGTTCATTCTCATATTCATTACTTTCTGTTAATTTGATTTCATCAGGTTTGATGTTATCTTTCTTATCAAAGACAGTATTTTTGTTATCAATGGCAAACTGATTGATCTTTTCAAGAAGGTTGTTAATATCAACTGGTTTTGTTTCATAATCATTCATTCCGGCACCAATAAACTTCTCTTTGTCCCCGCGCATTGCATATGCAGTGAGGGCAACAACAGGTATATTTGCATAAGCTTTTTCTGAATTTCGAATCATTTTAGTGGTTTCAACACCATCAAGATCAGGCATCTGGATATCCATTAAGATCATATCAAATGAATCTTTTTCAAGGAAAGATAATACTTCATTTCCATTGACTGCATGGGTCACGATATGACCGGCCTTATTTAAAAAAAATATCATTGTCTGACTGTTTAATTTATCATCTTCAGCCAAAAGAATTTTTAATCTTTTGTGAGATACAGTATTTTTATGCGCAGGTGTATGATTTTTTTCATATGAATCAATTAAATCAGTATCAGGGATATCCACTTTCAATGTAAAAAAGAAGGTGCTTCCTTGTCCAACATCACTTAACAACCAGATTTTCCCGCCCATAAGTTCGACCAGTTCTTTTGATATCGCCAATCCAAGACCTGCCCCTGAAAATTTTTTGGCATATGAGCTATCCGCTTGAAAGAATTTATCAAAAAGACTGTCTTTTTTTTCTTTGGGAATGCCAATCCCCGTGTCGTATACTTCAAACAATAATTCATTTTCTGATTTCATATTGACAGAAACTTCAATCTTGCCCTGTGTGGTAAATTTGAGTGCGTTACTGATCAGATTTTTCAAAACTTGCTCTAATCGATATTCATCACTTATAAAATATCTGGGAATATCTGGTATCACCTTAACTTGAAACGTTAACCCTTTTTGTGTGGTAATAAATGAATAAGTGGTCTCAATTCGTTTCATGAGATGATCAATATTGAAAACAGCTTTAGTTATTTCTATTTTACCTGCTTCTACTCTGGAGAGATCCAGAATGTCATCAATCAGGGCAAGTAATCTTTTGCTGCTTTCAATAATGTATTCCAAATATTCATATTGTCTGTTATTTAAAGGCCCAACGTGTTGATCCTTTATTATTTTTGAAAAACCAAGCATCGCATTAATAGGCGTACGAAGTTCATGGCTCATATTGGCAAGAAATAGACTTTTGGCTTTATTGGCAGTTTCAGCCTTTTCTTTTGAATGCATCAAGGCTTTGATCATCAGATTAAAATTATGGGTCAAGGTGCTGACTTCATAAAAGCTTTTTTGATGCGTCAAAAGACTATCATCACCTGCTGCAATTTTTTGTGAGTATTCAGTCAATTGAATGAGGGGCGTTAAGATTCGTTTGAGAATTTTCATGAGCAGAAAAATTGCGAATGCCAGTGTTATCAGAACTCCAGTAAAAATGATATCTCTGATTCGTTTAACAGGTGCCATGGCTTCATCAACCGGTTGGATGACTGTAATGACCCAATTCACATTTGGAACAATTGCTGTACTGCTGAATACCTCAATCCCTTGCATTTTAAATGTAAATGTGCCTTCTCTTCCAACAGATCGTGAAATTTCGGGAAAATATTTCAGGTTCATCTGTTCGGCAACATAAGATTCATTTGGGTGCGCAATAAAAGTGCCTTCATTATCAACAATATAAGCATATCCGAAAGTGCCAATCTTAACTTTGTCAATAATGGCTTTTAATGTTTGCAGGTTTAGATATCCAAGCACCACACCCTGACCGAAGGGAACACTCAGTGCTAAAGTCGGCTGCCTGGTTTGTGAAGATTTAAAAGTGACAGACCATTTCGGTTTCAGGTCTTTCATAGTTTCACGAACAAAAGGCTGATACGACATGTTTATTCCAATGTAATTCCTGTTAAAAGGGGAAATATGGGTGACTACCCCTTTAGAATCAAGAATACGTATCATTTCCAATTCTTCGTGATATTTATTAATGGTATCAAGGTGTAAATTGATACTTTCAATGGGAATAACAGTTTTGCCCATGTCTATTAAATCTGCCAGTTGTAATAGCGTTTGCATATGTATATCAATTGTGGTTTCAACTTCACTGCATAGTGATTTCACCAAAAGAAGATTTTTTTCGGCAATATCTGTTGTCAAATAATGATTTAATATGCTCAAAGAAACAAACCCAATAATAAAAATTGGAACTGATGTTAAAAGGACAAAATTAATCGTTAATATTTTTTTTAAACTATAACGAAATTTCATTTTCACAACCAGTTAATCCAATAAAAAAATTTTACCATCTTTTATCTTAACAATGGACGTTTTTCGCTGTGCATCACCATATTTATCAAAAGTAATTTCTCCCTGTAAGCCATCCAGTCTTGCTTGTTTAAGAATAATATCTTTTAGTTTTTTAGGATTTGTGCTTTCCGATAAAGCATTAATGAGAAGAAGTGCCGCCTCATAGGCGTATACAGATGCAAAATCAGGATCATGGCCAAAACGTTTTTTATACCGATGTCTAAACTCAATAAATAACTTTTCCTGACTATCATTATTGTACATGATTGGAAAAAGGATTCCTTCAATAGCTGGGCCGCCATGTTGTACAAGTTCTTTCGTACCCGCCCATCCATTATGCATAACAGGTATCTGGGAACCTGTCATTCTGATATGCTGACAAATCATTGCAGTATCGAGACTGCCAGCAATAATCAATAAACCATCCGGTTTTGAATCAATCAGTGTTTTAATTAAATTGATATAATCTAGTTCAGGACTCGAGTTAAAGGATTTTGAAAGAATAATTTTGCCACCTGAAGATTCAAATGCTTTTGTGAAATCATCACGCACCATGTGACTAAAAGCACTGTTGGAAAGATCATACACAATGGTTACATTTTTCAATCTCAACTGATGATATGCATATTGCGCAAGATAGAAATTTGTCTGGTCATAGGGTATAAGGCGAATAAAGTAATCATCCAGACGGGATAACTGGCTGGTTGTTGGACTGATCATCAGCATTTTTTCTTTGTTTATCAGCGGAATAACTTTAACTGACATGGTACTGGTCATATGTCCAATAATAGCGGTTACACCTTCTTTGATTAGTTCCTGATCCACTTTAAGAGCCTGTTTCTCATCATGTTTATCATCTTTGGTAATCAGCTTGATCAGATGTCCATCAATGCCGCCAGTAGCATTACATTCTTCAATTGCCAGAAGAACACCATTTCGGCCATTAATTCCCAATTCAGACATACTTCCGGTCAAATCACCGACAAAACCGACTTTAATCACTTCTTTTTTTTCACATCCAGTCAATATTATAATCATTATGATAAAAAAGAGTCCAATATAATATTTATTTGATTTTTTCATTATTATTGATGAAACTCGATGTTCCAGTTTTTTTGCAGACATGCTGCACCCCTCGTTCCCACGCAAAGCGTGGGAACGAGGGGTGTACGCAAAAAGTATCACTGCATCTTGTAACTGATGTATTGTATGCGCATTTGAACAGCTCTTTCAGTAATGGAGAGTACTTCGAAATATACCCCAGATCCAAGAGCCTTTGCCGCAAGTCCGCCACGAACACCTTCAAAGATTTGTACGATGCCACCTTGTGTCAATTCCAGTCGGCCATTTTCCGGTTTATGTGCAGATTCCCATGCTTCTTCAGGATTTTGTGCTTTGACAAATTGATTGGATTTTATTCGATTCACTTCAGTTTGTTGTTCTGGAATGAAGCCGCTGATCATTATACGCATTAATGCAATATTTTCATAGCCTTGTTTCCGATGATCCAGATAGCGTAACTGAAGTGCAACATCTGCATCATTTACAGTTTGATCACGATTGATAAGAATGTCTTTCTGATTAATTGGTTTGCAGCTAAAATTTTTTGTTTTATACCCCAGATTAAATGTTCGTCCGGATATTAAAATGAGCCGACCAAATACAACATCAGAAGGCACTGCTGTTTCTGATACAGGTTTGAACAAAAATGTAATATCGTTTCCATTGGCATCTTTGATCGCTACTGACATGCCGGCAGCAGTTAAAACTTCAGTAATCATTTCCATCTGGTAATTATTGCATTGTCCGGTTGGAATCAGTTCGGTCAGTTTGACTGAAGATATATTCCGCACAGTCAGGATTGCCTGTTTGGCCTGAAAAAAATTGCCGGTTATTGACGTTTTGGTCACATCCTGGAGCAGCTTTTTAATTTTTTCACTGCCTTCAATCACTTGTGACTGCGGTTTTTCAACAAGGGGAATCGGGGTTGACCTGTTTGCAATACATGGATTGATCACAACGATGTTATCTTGAATAATATGCCCCATTATTTGCGTTTCCTGATAATCCGGGGCAAATACAAATCCTTTTTTTGCGACCCATCCTTCAAGTCCAGTGCTGCAACTTGAAAACAAAAGTACACCACCCAAAATCAGTATTATTCTTCTAAAAAACATACACATGACAAAAAACTCCTATCGTTGAATATTTTTCATTAACACAGCTTTTTCATACAATACATCAGGTAGCTGACCATTTGAAATTTCCGGTAATGTCAGCATCTGCGGAAGCACAAATATGAAAAGTTCCTGTGCCTGGTGATCATATGGCCCTTTGGTGATATCGCAGGACCAGTAACCATTTGATGATAATATGGCTGGATTGCACATCGTATGCCACAATCCCTTTGGATTTGAATAGACATTCACTCGTATATGAGCGGTATCCAATCCGGTAACATATCCTTTTAAATCCTGGATACGATTATCTATAGGTGGGATTTGAATCAATTCTAATTGTGGTGTTTGAGAAAGGATCTGTGTATTGTCAGATGCCAGGGCATCTCTGAAATCATACACATAAACAGCACCAGACTGACTGCCATAATCATCATCACCATAGGCACCAATGAGCGCGTAATGACCGGAAATCGCAACAGAATAGGCAAAATAATCATTGGAATTTCCATCACTGGCAGTAATTTTTTTCATTTCAGTCCAGGTTTCCTGAATTCTTTGAAAAATATATGCAGAGCCTGATAGACTTCCACTATCATCATCGCCATACGCCCCAACAATAATATTTTTTCCACTGATCGCAACACTCCAGCCAAAGAAGTCTTCGCGCGTACCATCAGATGGAATCAACTTGGCGACTTGCTGCCATATGCCATCAATATTTTCATAAACATAGGCCGAACCAGATTTGCTACCCTTGGAATCATCTTCAAAGGCACCAATCACGGCATAATGATCAGATATGGCGACATCATATCCAAAGCGATCATATTTACTGCCATCATTGGGAGTCAGTTTTGTCAATTGCGTCCAACTATCCAGTTCACGTTTAAAAATATAAGCTGCCCCGGATTTACTTCCATGATCATCATCACAGTCTGCACCAACAATGGCATAATCTCCAGAAATATCGACCGAACAGGCAAAATTATCATATGATTCACCATCAGAGGCCTGAAGCTTTGTTTGTTCTTTCCATTGTTCAGAATTGGAGTTATAGGTATAGATATATGCCGATCCGCTGTTGCTTCCCAGATCATCATCTCCATTGGCACCAATAATGATATAACTTGCCGAAACAGCAACTGAATTACCAAAATTATCATTCAGATAACCATCGCTGGCAACAATTTTGGATTCCTCAATCCATGATGATTTATTATACCGGAAAACATAAGCAGAACCAGATTGGCTGAGATTATCATCATTTCCATAAGCCCCCACAACTGCAATATTTCCGGAAATATCCACAGCACATCCAAAATAGTCATATTGTTCGGCATCACTTGAGGAGATATGTGCCTCCAGTTGCCATTGATTATCTGTATATCGCCAGATATAAGCTTTCCCAGCGTTAGAGCCACGATCATCGTTCATGCTTGCGCCGGAAATGATCAGATTCGGTGCCAGACTGACCTGTTCACCCATTCGGTCCGAGGCTTTACCCAATATTAATTTTTGTTCACGAACTTCACCAAATGTACGTTGCTGAATCTGAGCAGACATTCTTTGGTTTTCTGCATCAGGGGATGTTACAGTAATTGTTCCAATCCGAATGTCATCAATGTTTTTTTCGTAAGCGACAGTGATAACTCCCGCATTCAATCCGGAGTCACCTGATAGAATATTCAGCCAGTTATGATCGGCAGTCGCCGTCCAGTTCATTTTGCCGCCTCCGGCATTTGTAACATGAAATGTAACAGTGCCATTAACACCAGAAACTTCGACGGACTTAGGTTCTATATCAATGACTGCTGAAGGGCATTGATCTTGCTGGACTTGAACAAGAATTGTGGGGGGAATAGATTCTGCACAGGCCACAAGGATTGAACCAGATCGTTCGAGGCCAATGTTTTCAGCACAATTAATCGTAACAGTTCCTTTATCGATACCTGTCTGGCCAGAAATAATTGTCAACCATGAAGTATCTGTTCTGGTATGCCAGAACATCTGCCCCTCACCCTGATTGGAAACATTGAAAGTCAGGTTGCCGCCAGTTTCCGAAATGGTTAAAAGAGTTGAATCAACCTTAAGAACTGGTGTGGGCACATGACCTTCTTCTTGAGTAAAAACAATGGATACAGGGCTGTTTGTCGCGCCTGGTGCTGTCACATGAACGGTTCCTTTTCGGGCCGCACCGGTGTTTCTTAGATATTGAACAATGATTTGACCGGCATTCACACCATTATCGCCATCAGTAATAATGAGCCAATCGACATTTGCGCGTGCCTGCCAGACCATGTTGCCAGGGCCTTTATTTTCTACATATAAAGTTGATTTATTTTCATTATATCCCACAAAAAATTCTGTGGGTGTCACATTCAAGATTGGCGATTCTATACTTCCTTTTTCCTGAACAATGGGAATGATTATTTGGGAATTTTGCGCATCCGGTGCCATGACAATCAGATTTGCAGTTCTGGTTGTCTGGTTGGGATTGGTATCATATTGAAGTCGTATTGTTCCTGAATTTGTTCCTGCCTGTCCACTGATTACGCGGATCCATGTTTGACTGCATACAGCGGTCCATGCCATGTTCCCCTGGCCCTTATTTTGAACCAGAAAATCATATGTACCACTTTGTGATGGCAGTTGGGCAGAATCTGGTGTAACCATCAGGAGCGGGCCAACATCGTTATCTGCTACTTCTATGGATACTTCTGTTGGAAGCCACCCCGCCGCGTGAACAGAAATTGTAATATTTTGAAAGCCATCTGGCTCGGTGTCATCAATAACAAAAAACTGGATGATTCGTTCCTTTTCTCCTGCATGCAGGGTCACAATACTTAAGGCACATTGTATTTCTGAAGTATCACTGGATTGAATAGATACATCAAGATCCTCAGTGAGGATTTCAGGAACAGACAATTTGCCTGTGATTGTGCCCTCGCCTTCAATTACTTTTTCAGGCACTGACAGTATTAATTTTTTATTGGTCACGATAGAAACGTGTATCTGTGCTGAATGGGAGCCCCCTTTCTGATCGCTGATTGTATAGGTAAATGTGTCATCCCCAACGAACATTTTTTCAGGTGTGTAAGTAATTGTTTTGTCGTAGTTCACAATTACAGTCCCATGCTGTGGTGTAGATATCTCGGTGACAGTAATTCTGTCCATGTTGGGATCATAGTCATTTGCCAGAATGTTGATAATGAGCGGTTGATTCATTTCTGTTTGAACATAGTCATTTGTTGCAACAGGAGGTTGTTCTCCAATAGACATGGATACATCATCCAGCAAAAAGACAGTATCACCATTTCCAGACTGAATGGTTGCTTGAAATTTAATGTTGTGAGATTGCCCATCAGCAAAACCATCCAGATTGACAACAACAGGTCGCCAGTTGTCATAGTCATTATGATTTATCTGGCTGATCGTAAAAATAAAAAACTCGCCATCCACAACAACATTCAGATGGCCATATACATCAGCCGCAGGAATTTTCATCCAAAAAGTCAGGCTTGCGTGTGAGGCCTCTGGCATAACAACATCCTGATCACATGTTGCCACTTCTTTACCATTTCGCCCGCCTTTAAATTGTACAAGGTATTTTCCAGAATGCGCCAGGTCCGGGGATGTCATAATTACAGAATCATTCTGTCTTGAGTTTTCAATCCAGAAAGGATTGGGAGATCCTTTTTCAAATCCAGGATCATTAATAATGACTGTTGAAATATAGACAGTAGCAGTATCTAATCCGCCGCGACCGTCTGAAATTGTATATTGAAACTGATCTTTTCCCAAAAAATTATCGTCAGGTGTATACGTAATGGTTTGATCAGCATTTTTAATGACTGTACCGGATGTTGGTGTTGTCAGATTAATAATTGTCAGGGTGTCACCATTGGGGTCAAAGTCATTTTTAATCACATCAATTGTAACAGGCGTATTGATTGCGGTAGTTTCTTGGTCATCCCTGGCCATTGGGGGCAATGGGCCAATTTCGCCATTTAAATGCAAGATCAATTCCCATGAAATCAAAGTACCGGTATGTCCGCCAAGATTGTCAGCAACAGTGAGTTGCCAGTCGCCTTGAATGGCTTCACCCCAATTCTGGACAGTCATAAATGTCCATGATGGATAGTTTTCACCGGCATCATTATGGGCTTGTGCCAATACGCTTTTCATTCCAGATGGCGAGGTCAACGAAATTTCCAATTGACCGCGATATTCATGCATCGCATTGAGGACAACTTCAACATGCTCAATTTTATAGTCTGTGGAGGCATTGACATTAATTGTTGATGATATTCCTGTGGGCGAATTGTCCGGGATAGCGGCATCAACCTGTTTTTTATAAGGAATAAATGATGAGGGATTGACTGATGGCCAGGATATTGCTTTTTTAACCGCTGTTTCTGCATTCACCAGACCAAAGCCATATTTGGGATTAAAATGCAACCCCGCCGCATTTTGAACCCATTGAACATCATCAGGGTCATTTTTCGTTGTACTGTGAATTAAAATGTGTTGTACGTCACGCCATGATAAATCTGGATTGGCTTCAATCATAAGCGCGATAACGCCGGCAACCTGTGCAGCAGATGCGGATGTACCATTGATATGATCCTGACAATCGCCGCAACTTTCACCATGTAACCCTTGAAGATCCGTACCCGAAATATAAATACCATCACCACTACCAGGTGCAACAACCATAAGTGCTGCACCTGGCTCACTGTACGCTGAATGTTTGCCATTGTGGTCAACAGAACCAACCGCAATGGTAAATCGTGAATTGGCAAGGCCATCATAATTGACATTATCTCCCTTGCCATTGCCATTACCGGCTGCTGTAACATAAATATTTCCCAAACTGTTTCGACCTTGTGATGTATTCAAGGCCAAAGCCTGCATGGTTAAAGGGCCGGGTTTTTCTAAAGTTTGACCATTGTCTTCAGATCCCCATGTGTAAGTATAGACATCAATGGATTGACGTTGATAAGAAAGCGCAATGGCTTCCTCAGCGTCAGAAATCGGTTGTGATGTCAGGCGAATACCCGCGATTCCAGCACGATAGGCAACGCCTAATCCACAGTAGAAATTATCTCTCGCGGCTGCCAGCCCCGCAATAGTGGTACCATGAGCTGTATCCTTTCCCAGGTCAGGACTGGGATCAGCATCGTTGTCAACAAAATCCCATGAATCTGATGCAACAAAATTGAAAGACAAATCCGGGTGTGTGTGTTGAACACCATTATCAACAACACCAATCACAACACCGGTGCCAAGGATATTCATATTTTGCCAGACATTTCTCACATGAATGTCCAGATCGGGAGTTCCACCACTTTGTCCGGTGTTTTCCAGATGCCATTGATAGGGAAAAATGGGGTCTGAATAAACAAGATCAAAGGCGATTTCTCTGGGAAATTTTTGTTTCTTTACCTGAGGCGCGAACCACTCGATATCCTTGTTTCTGATCAAAATCACCTGCGCCTGATCCGCATTGGCCGTTGGGAAAGATATCAACCATGTCCCCTCAATATGTGCAACAGGCCCCATAAGTGTGGCTCCTGTCGCCTTGATAACAGTTTCGATTGTTACGTTTGATTTAATCCGAATGGCCCATTCCAAAACCTGAGGTTCGGACTCTGATGCTGCAACAGCACAGGGCATCATGAAGAATAAGGTAGATAAAATCAATACAAACCATACATTCCATATTTGCTTTTTAAACATAAGCTTTCTCCTTAATACGTATTCAGGGGCATCCACAACCCTTTATTATCAGTTGGTTATGGTGATTCCCACGATAATGTTTACTGAAAAATACAGTTTTGTTTTTCAATTAACCTTATTATTTAACACTTTGTATGGATCCTTTTCAAGCAAAATATTAATTAATATTGGTGTTGATGGAAGAGATGTTTTTGGCGAAGGTGGGGACGATTATTTTTGGCAATCCGCCACTTCAAAAAAAGTTTTCTTATTGGGCCGCATGCTGCAACATAAAAATAACCTCTGACAAATTCGGCTGATTGTTGGCATCAATATCAAATAAATTAACATGTGACATCTGTCCGCTTAATATTTGCAGCGTTTGTATTATTGATTCAAGCATATTACATGTTTGTGATAATTGCGGGTAAACCTGAATTTCAACTTGATCATAAACAGAATACGTTTCACTGTGTAAGCAATATTCTGGCTTTTGAAACACAATAATCATTGTATCCGCATTTTCGGGCAAACTGGCTTTGTCCAGCCAGAAAGTGCCATTTTCGTCGGTGATTGTCGATTCTCGGCCAGCGATAACTGTCACATTTGCCAGACCAATGTTGTTTTCATCGTGAACCTGACCCAGAAAGGTCGCATTGGGCATCTCAAAAACAGGTATCATTGTTTTGTCGGAATCCATCACAATGATTACTTCTTTATTCGTGCTGCTCATACTGCCTTTCCACTGTCTGAAAAGCCATCCTTTGTCTGGAATGGCTTTTAATGATACTGATGTATCCTTTAAATATTGCATGGTATCAGAAACAGGCGAAACATAATACTGCCCTTCACCAGTGGGTTCTATGATCAACTGATAACTTTTTTTGTTAAAAATGCAGGTGTATTCAACATTTTCATTTAATGTAACTGCCAATGTTGAACTATCTGATATCTGGCCTGTATGATCCATCCAGTGTGAAAAAATATAGCCTTCTTCTGGTGTATTGGACAAAAGAATTATTTGACCCGCAACATGAGTTATTCCCGATGGAATTTGTGAAACCGTGCCATAATCCTCATCGTTTTGATGAACTTGTATCGTGTATGTGGTTCGTTGTAAGAATTCTGCAATAATTGTTCGATTTTTATCCATGGTAATCGAAATGGTATTTGATAAAGCGTTTTCTGTTGATGGCACATCGCCTGACCATTTATCAAATGTCAATGTCGCGTCGTGAGATGCGGATAATACTTTGACATCATTTTCTGTTAAGGTATAAATAGCAGAAATCGGTGCTGTACTTCCCGAATTGTAGAAATTGTTTTGAACCTCTAAATTGTATTCTCGTTTCAATTTAATGTTTTCTAATGTCATCACTGATTTTTCTCTGTCAAAATAATATGATTGATCTGCAAAGCCATTTTTAACAAACTTTAAATATACGCGTTCACTCGATGGAACAGGGACATTTTTCATTGAGTAGGCCCCATATGAATCTGTAATCGCTGTGACCTGATTTGAACCTGATCCGGATGAGACAGTAACACCTTGAAGGGCGACATTGTCTGAATCATAAACGTTACCATTAATTGAAACAGAATCTTCCAATGCAAAGGTTGCCGTAACGAATTTATCTGAATCCATGGTGAGATTCATTGAACTGGATGAACCGGTGAGATCTCCTGTATATGATTCAAATTCCCAATCAATATAAGAGTTTGAATATTTTACTGTGACAATATTATTGTCTTCGTATGCGACAGCGATACTGTTATCATATTCGTTACCATTTAACGAGATGGTCCCTTTGCCTTCAATTGTTAAATGCAACGTATATTCATCATCACTGCATCCACTGAATATGCACATGCTTATAATTATTGAGACGAGGATTTTGCAGATACGCTTGTTATCCATACAGCTAATGATCTCCATAAAAAACAGAAAGGTATTGTAATGCAGAAATTACTCACCCAGTATTTGATCAATATCCAACAGCATTTTAACTTCATTGTTCAATTTTGCCATGCCGAGAATATTTTTGGTATCAACGCCTAATCCGGCACTGGGTGATTCTTCAATATCTTCAGCGCGAACATCCTGAACTTCAGCCACTGTATCCACCATGACCCCAATTTTTTTGATCCCTGATGATCCAACATTAACATCCAAAATAATAATACAGCTACGTTCGTTATATTCACCTTTGGGCATGCCGAGTTTCATACGAAGTTCAACAACAGGGATAACAACACCTCTCAGATTGATGACACCCATCACATAATCGGGTGTTTTGGGCACCGGACGTGTTGGCATGATTCCAATAATTTCACGCACTTTAGATATTTCAATACCAAACTGTTGATTTTGCATTGACAGGGTCAGGTATTTACCCACCAGATTTAAGACTGTTTTTGATGCCAGACTTTGATCCTGATTTGCCTGCCGGTTTAAAATGTCTAAAGATACTTCTGGTCTGTCATGCAAAACTGATGCAAAGGCATCCGGTGTGGCTGCACAAACTTTGTCAGCAAAGGTGAGATCAACAAATTTATTCAAATCAATGATCTGACCGACCCCCATTTTGTCATGCATATATTTCTGAATTTTATCAAGATCATGAATTGATGGATATAAATCAGTTGTCTTTATTCCCAAAGGCTCAGAAAGTACATTCTTTAATAGCGGGACTTTTAATCCCTGTTCACGATTTGGATCTAAAAAATCAACGCCAATTTCAGCAGCAATGCCCGGTCTTTCACCAACAAATTGGCCTGCTGTTACCATAAATTTTGTAAACTCATGCACAGCATCAGGAAATTGTTGAATAAATTCATCCTGCATGGTGACAACACAACACGGGTGATTTTCCCAGATTTCACTGGATAATAGAATTAAATCTGCCAGACTGGAAGCGATTGCTTTGGTGCCTAATGGTTCGGCCACAAAAAAACCACATGATTCATCAGACTCTGCGATAAAGTCATGCATTTTTGGAAGCGGTGAGACTTCAAATTGAACATCAGGTATCTGATGCCCCATTGCGCCGGGCTGAAGACCAATATTTGAAAAAAACATATGCGCAATCATATGATGGATGGACATTGTGTGTGGAATCAAAAAGGCTTTTTCTTTGAAAAAATCTTGAAATGGTTCTTTAAACTTGTCGCCTTTTCTGTTCTTTACAAAGATGCTCCCATTTTTATGGGCAAACAATACCAGTTTTATTGGCGTGCCAACACTGAATAAATCCATGGCAATGGGTGCCAGAATGAAAGCAGCATCAACTTCACCACTTTCAAGTGCGTAACTCAAGGCATTCCAGGTCGGCATGCGGATCACTTCAAGTTCGAAATTTTCGGCAACATATTTCCCTTTCTGCATAAAGTGCTGTACAACGCCCAGGATAATGTGGTCTGTAATGGGCAAATGTGCGACACGCATCAGCGTTTTTCCAGATGATGTTTGACGATCTATTTGTTTGCGCTCAACCTTCATGGATGCCTTGGGTTGAGCCCCCAGTGCTTCTTCAATTTTGTATTTCAATTCTTTCGGGCTGAATGGTTTGGCAATAAAACTATTGGCACCAGCGTTGTATGCCTTTTCGATATTTCGCTTTTCACCTCGATTGGCCAGCATTAAAAATGGGATTTGTGCGTACTCGGATCGACTGCGAACATTTTGTAGAACATCATAGCCATCTTTTTCAGGCAGGTCCTGATCACAAATAATTAATCCAATATCCTTGTTTTGTTTTAAAACAGCCAACGCTTCGTCACCATTGTTGGCTTCGATGACATTTTCAAAAGATAAAGAAGATAATGCCTTGCATTCTAATTTTCGCATAGACGAATAATCTTCAACCAACAATATTTTCGTTTGATGATCCACACTCATTGTCTGTTCGCTCCTTTTATCAGCATTGCGCGTAATTTAATTGATTTCTTTTTATTTGTACTTAAAATTTTTAATATATTAAATTCGTTTACAAATCAAGTTATTTATCTTGTTTAAATAAATCGTGTGATTATTTCTCCAATGCTGGCATCCACATTGTCAGGGCTTATATTCATTTGGTTACAAATAGATTCAACCTGATTTCTAAGGGGTTGATGTCCTAATTGTGACATATATTGCATGATACCCAAACGACGCCCAACTTGAAAAATCATTTGTTCTTTTGGGGGTAAGTCTAAAAAATTTTCAATAATTGATAACATTTTTGTCTGATTATCAGGCAGTGTTCCCTGAACATCTTCAAACAAATTTAACACATGATCACTGGTAATTACACTCTGAATATTATTGAAATGAGAGATCATTAAGTGTATTTCGCGCGCAATTTGAATATCAGAACAAGGCGCGAATTGCCCCTGATCCACCATCCTTTTTAATGGAATGGTCGATGGAATTGCCAGAGATCGAAATCGAATAAAATCAGGATTGATCTGATTAATGGCATCAGCCGTTTCCAATGCATGTTTTTCAGACAATGATTGCCCCCCCAGTCCTGGCATAATATATTCCGACAGCTCCATTTTCGCCTGTTTTACTTTTTGTCCTGCTTTAATATGGGATGCTTTATCAACACCTTTTTTGACAAGTACTAACACCTCATTCGAGCCAGACTCCAGGCCAATATGAATACGATTTAAACCGGATGCGGCAATGGCATTCAGATCTTCCTGTTTAATTCGAGATATTGTATGAGACCGCGCATAGGATGTCACACGCCGAATGTTGGGAAACAAAGCTCTTAAATGCGATAAGATTTCGATGAGATGCTCCGGTTTCATGATCAGACTGTTGGCATCCTGAAGAAACACCGATTGCATGCCATTGGCAAACCAGTTCAACGCAGCGTGAAATTCGATCTGTTGTTCAGGATCTGTTTGATTCCAAAGTGCTGTCGCCCTTTCTTTATCAATGATACCAGTTGAACAATATGTTTGTATACGATCTATATGGATCTTTACCTTATCGATATCTTTAATAATATGTTCAAGAGGCCTGACAGAAAATGAGGTGTTCTTATATACCGGACAGAAAGCACATCGGTTCCAGGGACAATTCCGGGTGAGTCGAATTAATAAACTTGACGCCTCACTGGGCGGACGTATGGGACCCTGTTCAAATCCCTGATATTCTATTTGTTTTTTTTTGGCCATGTTGATTACCCTGTTCATTATTAATTATTGATTATTTTTTTGTTGTCTGTTAATAACTATAGTCATGAAAAAGAATAATAACAAGTTTCAAATATTATTTTTATTTCAGATTTTTGCATGGTTATGTACTGCGATGGTGCTATTAACTGTTTTAATCACCGTATGCGTGACTGGCGAATTTTTTTTGTGGGCCAATGCACCAACAGGTACACACACCCCCAATACAATCACCATTAAAAAAGGGGCATCATTTAACCAGATTGCAAATGATTTACAATCGGCAAATCTGATCAATCATTTGAAATATTTTATTTATCTTTCAAGGTTATTGAATGCAGATACGCGTATCAAATCCGGCACCTATATTTTGTCACCCGCTATGTCTCCACATTATATTTTGAAACAACTTCTTGAAGGCAAAATTGAACTGACCAGAGTCGTTTTTCCAGAAGGGTATACCATTGCATTGATGGCAGAAATATTAGAACAATCTGAAATCGTATCGAAACAGGAATTTCTTTCTTATGCCACGAATTCTCAAATGGTTCGCTCATTAGGGATTGAGGCAGACAGCCTTGAGGGTTATTTATTTCCAGATACGTATTACTTTGCAAAGCATTCACGCCCTGAATGTGTTGTCAAAACAATGCTGAAAAAATTCTGGCAGGTATTTGATCAAACCCTTTGCAGACGTTCAGAAGAGATTGGTTTTTCTATTCATGATACAGTTACCTTTGCATCCATTGTGGAAAAAGAAACCGGAAAGGCACATGAACGCCCTAAAATTGCCTCTGTATTTCATAATCGTTTGAAACGTAACATGCGACTTGAAAGTGATCCCACAGTGATTTATGGTATTGCCAATTTTGATGGTAATCTGACACGCAAGCATTTAAAATTTAAAACGCCATATAATACTTATCGTATCAAAGGTCTGCCCTTTGGTCCCATTGCCAATCCTGGAGAGGATGCCATTCGTGCCACCCTGTATCCTGAATCGACCGATTATCTGTATTTTGTATCCAGACAGGATGGCACCCATCATTTTTCAACCAACCTCAAAGCACACAATCGAGCAGTCGATAAATATCAAAGAAAAAAAAGGACCCGGCGCGCTAAAAATGGTTGATTTAAAAGATTGGGCCCAAACAATCAATATCCATCTAACACATTCACAATTAGACCAGTTCAGACGATATGCCGAAACACTTGTTCAGTGGAACAAAAAAATGAATATTACCCGAATCACATCGCCCCGGGATATTGCAATCAAACATTTTTTTGACTCCCTGGCCGTGGTTTCTTTTATTGAAAATTTCAGGCATGAATCGATATTAGATGTTGGTTCTGGCGGCGGTTTTCCGGGAATACCATTAAGTCTTGTGCTTCCTGATGCAACCTTTACATTATTGGATGCATCCAGAAAACGCGTTCATTTTCTAAAATATGTGTCACATGTATTGGGTACACACCATGTCCATGTGTGCTGTGACCGACTTGAATCTTTTCAACCCGACAAAAAATATGACATTATCATTTCTCGTGCATTTACAGATCTTTCCAGATTTGCCAGTTTATCAAAACCATTATTAGACGTTTCAGGTCGAATCATTGCCATGAAAGGACAACATGTTTTTGACGAACTGAATCAATTTGATGCATCAGGTTATAACATAACAATCAAATCTTATGATCTGCCAGTCATCAATCAAAAACGCTATCTTGTTTTGTTGGCATTAAAGTGAACATCAGAAGTTTCTTGGTTTACAAATAATTTCACGAATTCTCATGTCAAACAAATCAGATTGATTGGCTGGTTTGAGAATGATTGCCGCATCCGCCCCTTTTCCACTGCCACCAATGGAAACAATATCATTACCAGTCAACATGCCAGCATCAGCCGCCATAATTGCAATTTCCACAGCAACTTTTGTTCCCTGTCCAAATAATCGCAGCACATCCGCAATCAATAACACCGGATAAACGCCTTGATACTTTTTTGCCAATGATCGTTCAACGCCAGATAAGGCATGTGTTGCAGAAACAACATTCATCCCCATATTTTCGAGCCTGACACGCATTTCAGGTGTCATAATCGATTCAAAAGGTTTGCGAAAACCGCAGTGATAGGTCACAACAGTAATATGAAAGTCTTTGAAAATATTATGTGCTTCTAAAGCTGTTTCACCACTGGTTGAAGCAACAACCATTTCATCAATGTCCAAATCTTTTGCCCGATGATAAGCCAGTTCAAGGGTTTTTTGTGTATTGATTTTTCCTGTTTGTTCAAAATACATATTGATACCTCCTGATAATTAAGGAATGCAAAAAAAATAAGTTCCTCATTTCAGAAAGAGTTAATTCTGTTCATTTTGAACCTGGATTACGCTGAAGAAGATGAATAAGATGAAATAAGACACTTTTAAATCATCTTATTCATCTTATTCATCTTCTTCAGCGTATTCCAGGTTCAAAAAAAAGGAATGCAATTAATTAAATGGGGAACTTACTTATTTTTCGAGTATTCCTAATTGTTTTTCTAATATAATTTCCCCTGATTATGCAAGCAGTTTTTCAAGGACTTGTAAAGGATATTATGGTATGTTATAAATCTTACAAGATAGCAAGTAAACGGCTTAATCAAAATCTTTACACAGATTAAGCAAAGAAAAAATTTTATTTAATGAAAGGACAATAATGAAAGAAGCTGTTATTGTTAGTGCAGTGAGAACCCCCCTTGGCGGTTTTAATGGAACATTAAGCGCGACAGGTGCAACGCAACTGGGTGGACTCGTCATAAATGCAGCAATCGAACGCGCTGGCATTGAAAAAAAGGATGTTAATGAAGTAATTATGGGGCAGGTGCTGCCACTGGGGTATGGTCAAAACCCGGCCAAACAGGCGGCTGTTAAAGCCAATATGCCCTGGGAAGCAGAATGTTTTACCATTAATAAGGTATGTGGGTCATCATTAAAAGCAGTCATGCTTGCCGCTCAGGCCATTCAGACTGGCGATGCTGATGTTGTCGTGGCGGGTGGGATGGAAAACATGAGCATGGCACCCTATTATCTTGACAAAGCCAGAACCGGTTATCGTATGGGGCATGGTCAACTCATGGATCATATGATCAATGATGGTTTATGGGATATTGTCAATGATTTTCATATGGGCATATCCAATGATTTATGCTCTGAAAAATACAATATCAGTCGGGAAGCTCAGGATCGCTATGCTGTAATGAGTTATGAACGTTCTTTGGAGTCCATACGATCGGGTCGATTCAAGGATGAAATATTGCCGGTAAGTATCCCGCAGCGAAAGAAAGACCCCATTATTTTTGAGACAGATGAATGTCCGCGGGAAACATCCTATGATGCTCTTGCCAAAATGAAACCCGCTTTTCAAAAAAATGGCAAAGCAACTGCTGGCAATGCATCAATTATCAGTGATGGTGCCGCTGCTGTTGTTGTGATGTCCCGAGAAAAAGCAGAAGCACTGGGGTGTAAAATTATGGTCAGTGTTGGTGCTCAGGCTTCAGCAGCAATTGATATGAAATATGTATTGGTTGCGCCCATTTATGCCATCCCAAAATGTTTGAAAAAAGCCAATATGTCATTAACTGATGTTGATTTGTATGAAATCAACGAGGCGTTCAGTGGGTCAACAGTGGCTGTAATGCAAGAACTGAATCTGGATGCATCTAACGTTAATGTTAATGGTGGCAGCGTTGCATTGGGACATCCGATTGGGGCAAGTGGTTGTCGTGTATTGGTAACCTTATTGTATGAAATGATTCGTCGGGATGTAAAAACCGGGTTGGCATCATTGTGTCTGGGCGGCGGTGAAGCTGTCGCGTTGGTTGTTAAACGTTAAAGATATTTGAACAGGATGTATTCCAAAAGTAAATTTTGGAATACATCAACGAAGCATTCTGTTTTTTTTCCGCCTTCATTTTTATATTTTCACCTTTGTTGTTACAATATAAACCTGAGTTGATCAGTTGTTGCAACATTACTTATTTTACAAAACTCTATTGCTTCATCAGTAAATCCGCCTAAAGAAAAAAAAGCCGGCAAAACCATTTTTTGTGAAAACATATTTGAATAGATGCTGACTTTCTCCATAAATTGAGACACCATGCTCATTGATAAACAACATTATCCAGCCAGCACTCATCCTCACACCAGGCAATCCCCTTTTCTTTAAAAAACTGAATGGCATCCTGCGTAAAACCTTTCATTGAATAAACAAATAAAACATGTTTTCCCACATTTTCCAATTGAATCAACTGATTGGATTTTTCCACAAATGCAGTTGCTTCGCTTACAGAAAAAGGTGAAAGCCTGTTTTTCACCTCACCAATCAGTGAATACTGATCTTCCAATGCTTCTGCAAATACATCAATTTCAAAGCTGTGTTTCAACGCCGGCGATGCTGTATATTTCCAGACACTCTGGTATTGAACAAATTCAAAGTCATCGGGAAGATTGTTCATCATGGCGCAAAATAAATCATTGCTTTCAAAGGCTCTGTATTTTAAATGGTTGGAAACCATATATTCTGCAAACCGACCTTTTAAACTACCATATTTTCCACAAATCGTATGGAATTTTTCTTTCCCAGTGTTTGAATAATGCTTTGTATTCATGTGTGATTTCTTTAGCATCAAAGGCATCAGTTTCTTTTTGGTATTCGCCACGAAAAACCTTATCAAACAAATGATCTCCGATTCCCTGAAAATCAAAATTGGTCGATCCCTGTTTGACAATATCACTCATAACAAGGGCACGCATGCGTGTTTCCAGCTCATGATCAGTAACCTTAAGATTTAATTTATTTTTGATTTCAGCACGGGTTATTTCACGGTCTTAATTTTGACATAAATACAGGACAATTCTTTTGGACATATCTGTTTCATGACCATTGACTTCGGAAAATGCGTAGTACAGATATTCCATCCATCGCGCTTTGATTCCACCACGAAGGACTTCATATTCAATTGTTTTAAACAACCGGTGCATAATTGCAGTCTTACCTGTTTTTCTTCGTGAAAGCATGGCTTCGCTGCGTGCATGCTCCTTTTTTGCCATTTAAACCCACTTGAGCAATGACTGCAATTCAGTTTGTCGACCGGTAAAAAAATTGGGGTCTCCTATTTTTTCTTTTAGATAAACTTGCATATTTGTTCTCCTTTAAATTATACAGATTAAGGAATACTTAAATAATAAGTTCCTCATTTCTGAAAGAGTCTATTCTATTCATTTTGAACCTGGATTACGCTGAATAAGATGAATAAGATGAATAAGATGAATAAGATGAATAAGATGAAATCAAACACTTTTAATTCATCTTATTCATTTTCTTCAGCGTAATCCAGGTTCAAAAATAGGAATTCAATATATTAAATGGGGAACTTATTTTCCGAGAATTCCTAAGTGAATCTCTCTTTGGGTGCTTTCTCAAAATGTATGAACATTTGTTTTTTAATAAATACAAAATATCAAACTGTAAACAATTTTACAATTTTACAATTTTATATTTAATTATTGTTATCTTCAGCAAAGAAGGACTCGAATAACAATTATTTTGTGAATATTAATCAGAGAATTGTATCGTAAGGCGCATTCCCAAAAAGGAGGTTCGTCATTTCCAAAATCGCCTGACCGCCTGGAATTGAAACTCCATGTGGTCGAGCTTAAACCAGATTGTTGGACGATTGAATATAATATGCCAATACAGATGCTGTTTTTCCGAACATTCCCAAATAGATATAATAAAATGGAAAAATATGCTTGATTCAATAAGATAATTCCGATATATAAAGCATAAAAAGGAATAATATATTTATATATCTATGATTTTTCCAGTTTATTATTATATGGGCTGACATATGAAAATTTATGCGAGAAAAAATGAAAAAAAGCTTTTACAAGAAATCTATCGCTCAAAAAAGTCCGAATTCTTAGCGGTATATGGCAGACGCCGCGTTGGGAAAACGTATTTGATCAAGAATTTTTATGAAAATAAAGGAATTTTTTTTCATATCACAGGAACACCGCGAGCAACAACACAGCAACAACTATGGAATTTCTCAAATATTTTTTCTGAAGTTTTTAACAACAGTGAACCCATTGAAACGCCATCGTCATGGCAGGAAGCATTTTATTTGCTTAAAAATGCAATCAATAAAAAACAGTCCAATAGAAAAGTGATTCTTTTTTTTGATGAACTTCCCTGGTTAGCCAATAAAAAGTCAGGTTTTATTGACGCATTAACCTATCTATGGAACAGATTTTTAGAAAATGACCCCAGATTGATTTTTATCGTGTGCGGTTCAGCAGCATCCTGGATGATCAAAAATGTTGTTGATAATCGTGGAGGACTATATAATCGAATTACAAAAAAAATTAGACTTGAACCTTTTAATTTGTTTGATACTGAAAAATATCTGAAACAAAAAAACAATATCAGTTTATCAAGAAAACAGATCATTGATATTTATATGGCCATTGGCGGTGTTGCCGCATATCTAGATTTAATTAGACCTGGACAGTCTTCATCACAAATAATATCTGAAATCATTTTTAATAATCAATCCCCACTATCAGGAGAATTCGATCGTTTGTTTAAGTCATTATTCAATAAGAGTGATATTCATAAAAAAATTGTTAAAACACTGGCTGAAAATAAAATGGGAATTGATAGAAACAAGCTGTTTAACCAGGTTGGTATCAAGAGTGGGAGTGTAAAAAAGCGTGTGATCAATGAGCTGCTGGAATCTGGCTTTATATCAAAAAGTCCCTTTTTTGGAAATCGAAAAAAAGGAGAATTATTACGATTAGTTGATGAATACTCCGCCTTTTATCTAAAATGGCATCGCGAGATCATCAACTGTAGACTTCCTGTGAACCCTGATTATTGGTTGATACTTCAAAATTCAGGAAAATATAAAACCTGGTCTGGATATGCGTTTGAGACACTGTGTATGAACCATATTGATTATATTGCCAGGACATTAGGCATTAGTGGCATTATATACTCGTATTCATCCTGGTCACATCTACCAGCAAACAAAGCGGATAAGGGCGTTCAAATTGATTTATTGATTGATCGTACTGATAACTGTATCAATTTATGCGAACTTAAATTTCACAACAGCCAATTTACAATCTCAAAAGAATATGCCAACAAATTAATCTACAAAAAACAAAAATTCATTGAACAAACGAAAACCAATAAAACAATTTTCATTACAATGATAACTTTTTATGGAACAAAAGAAAATGAGCATTACAGAGAAATTGTTAATAACCAGATTACAATACAACACTTGTAGATAATTGGTCTGTGATTAAATCGGAATAATAAAACAATATTCCGATGTCGGAGTATTGTGGATTTACAATTTTTCTACCGCGATTTGATAACAATGGCACTTAAACTTAAGGAATTAATCGCTTACCGATACCAAACAACAAAAATGAAACAAGCGCGATCCGAATAATTGCCAGCACACCATTCAAAGCAGGGGGCATCAACCATAGTTTTAAGTATTGCGATTTATCAACCGGCCCATTCCATTGAAATTTTACAGACTTCCATTTCCATTCAGGAAGCCCTGGACCTGTTTGAATGACAGCATCGGATACACATTGTCTGGAACCAGGCAATTTCTCTTTAGCGGTTACACGCCTGGATTTACCAAGTACAATTGGTTTATTATCTGTAAGCGGATTTTTATCTAAGGTAGCACCAGTCGATTTGAATTGATTTAACTGGAATGATCGATGACTGGTTTGTCTTTCAAGCTGTGGAAAAAGACCAGACTGGATCTGATACATCATAAAGGGTAAAATATGTACGCTGATTAAGACCACAGCACAAATGAACCATAATCTCACCATTGCATGAAACCGGCCTTGTGGAACCACATTGAGCAGCGCAATTACTGCCAGCAAATGAAGCCATGTCAGATGCGGGGCTGATGGTTCATGAAATGTTAATATCATTGTAACCCATGCCAGAATTGCCCATTTCGTATTTTTCAAATGATAAATTGCCATCCCGATTAAAAGTGCCAGGAATAAGTCCAATAAACGCCATTGGCCAAACCATGAACCGGATACAATATCAACACCAAAAACAGATAATAACCGCCACCCAGGTGGCAAATTTAACTGGGCGCGAACACTATTCATGGAATGATCCCAGCCAATTGCCGGTATCGTGCTGAGGCAATCAGTATACCTGGAATCAGCGGTCATGTTCAGGTCTCCAGTTCTGATTTCAATACCCGACTGATTATTATAACGCGTTAGCAGCTGGTCTTTTCCTGAAAGAGAAACTCGCCCCAGTTGAATGGGTGCGTTCATGTTTAATCGCCAGTTCTGATTGATGATTCCCTGTATCTGATCATGAATGGTATAGCCATTGCCATCAAAGTCTAACCATAAGCTGCGATTCAGGTTTAATTGATTGGGTGGGGGATCTGGATCACCACGCTGCTGTTCCTGGAAAGTAATGGATGTATGCCTCTGTATCTGATATGCTGGATACTTTTGCCATTCCTGAGGTACACCTGATGAAACAGGATCTATACCATGTAGACCAATAAGTTTAACCATTCGAAGTTGTGTTTGAGATTGAAAACTCCAAATCTCATTATCACGAATCAAAAAATTGGCTGTCAGGTGATTTATATGACTGGTAAAACGAGACACAATTATAATTGTCCACTTTCCTTTTCGCACATGCAATCGCAAATTTTTATTTTCTTCTAATTGGATGGGTAAAGGGCTGTCAATAGACATGACAATGGATTTATCGGGAAATATTTGATTGAATATTTCTTCACGACTGGTACCTGAAACCGAAAGCTGTAAATGATGTGTCATCATCATGGGGATGCTGTCTGTGATCAGCCGGTGTACCTGAACATGCATGTGATTTCCCAAAGGTCCTTTCGCATGTCCGGTCCGAAGCCATAAACGATTATCATTTGAAAAAAAAGGGTCTGGAATAATTTTACCATCCATTTTAAGTGACAATAATCCCACATGGGGTGGAATAGTTATTGATTCTGGTAAATGGTCATGCAAAAATCGTCCTGATAATTCAAATGGACCTTCTGTCAATAGTACAGCCGGATGTTTTTTGAATGGGATTACAGCAAGGGCTTTGTTCTTTTGATAAACATCATCTGGCCAGCAGCCATTTTGTCCCGGAAGTAAAACGTATTGTTTTTTAAACAAAATGCCTTTCATGGAAAAATGACTGATATTTGTATTCAGGTCGAGGTCAAGATGTGATATCCAGTCACAATGACGTTGCTGATAATTGTTGTACGCAAAAGGGCAGTTATATTCCTGCTTATCGAATAAAACCCATTTTCGCCAGGGATCAAGTATCTCTGGTGTATAAATTTTTTGTATTGCCTGTGCTGGCATTAAATACACAAAAAAGCTGAAAATAATTAATGCAAATATTTTTTGCAGGAGGGACATTGTATCTCCTTTTGGCTTATTCAAATGCTACGACATGGAGCCATCTCATTCTGAAAATAAGATTCCCATTTGAATAATGTTCGAAATGGGGCATTTCTTTTCAAACATTTCTTACATATTTTGATAATGAATAAGAATAATTGTAATAATCAACTCAACTGTTCTGATCATGTCATCCAATTGAATTGATTCATTGACAGTATGAATATCTGTCATGCCGGTTCCTAAAACTCCTGTAACAATACCATTCTGACAAAATATATTGGCATCAGATGCCCCGCCCGAGTGCGCAATTGTAAGTGAACGATTTAACAATAAAGCTGCCTGACTGGCCATCTGAACCACAAGGTGATCATCAGCAATATGCGTTGATTGAAAGTCTTCAATGATTTGAATATCAATTTCCGGCAAAATTCGTGCTGTTTCCGATTCCTCAAATTTTGGGCAAGCATGTATCACTGATTCAAAGGTATTGATTATTTTCTGTTTGAGACATTTCAGTTTATTATCGTCATGACTCCGGGCTTCACCTTCTATAATTGTCGTTCTCGGTACAATATTGGTTGCCACACCACCATTAATTAATCCAACATTTACAGTGGTTTCATGATCGATGCGTCCAACTGGTAATTCGGCAATGGCTTTGGCTGCAAGATTGATAGTGTTGATGCCTTTTTCAGGTTCCATGCCAGCGTGGGCATCCTTTCCAGTTATTGTGACAACAAATTTTATTGCAGATGGTGCTTTCGTAATAATCATATCCGGATCTTTAACATCCAGAACATAGCCATATCGGGCTGAAATATTTTCATATTGCAAATTTTTAGCACCCAAAAGACCAACTTCCTCGGCAACAGTAAAAATAAGTTCGACAGGGCCATGCGGAATATTATGATCTTTAAGAACTCGCATACATTCAATAAGAATTGCAATACCGCTTTTGTCATCACCACCTAAGATAGTCGTGCCATCACTTTTAAACAATCCATTATTGACAATTGGTTGAATATTTACTCCCGGTTCAACAGTATCCATGTGCGCACAGAACATGATTGCAGGGCCGGAAATCGTTCCAGGAAATCTGACGAACAGGTTTCCACAGTTACCTTCTAATTTTTCACCCGCATTATCAACAATGATTTCAGCCCCCAATGCCTTCATTATTTCCTGAATGCTATGACTTATTTTGTTTTCATTTCTAGATACACTGTCAATTTTGATGAGTGAAAGAAAGCATGCGGCTAATCTTTCTGGTTGAATCCAATTTTTCAAATCATTCACATTAGTTTGTATATATTGGCTTGACAATCATGACCTCCTTGAAATATAATTAAATTTATTTTGATTAATATATATCATATCATACGTGATATAGAAACAGGTAAAAAATCATGAACGATATCAACGTATCAATAATTATCACAACATACAACTGGCCTGAAGCATTAAAAGTTGTATTAACATCACTTTTGGCACAATCATATTCAGGCTTTGAAATAATTATTGCAGATGATGGTTCCTCTCAAGAAACACATACTTTGATTCAAACTGGTTTAAGTTCATGCGCACATCGATGGATTCATGTGAGTCACGAAGACAATGGTATTCGACAGGCAAGAGTTAAGAATCTGGCAGTCAAGCATGCCAAAGGTCGTTATCTGCTATTTATTGACCATGATGTCGCGCTTCATCCGGATTTTGTCAAAGATCATTTATCCATGACAACCCCCGGATGCTTTTTACAGGGAAAGCGCGTATTTTTACCGGAATCTCTAACAAATGATATATTGAAACAGGGCTATTTACCGAAAATAAACCCTTTGCAAATTGGATTGGAAAATCGACAGAATGCATTCCGATTGCCGAAACTGGGTAAATTGTTTGCACGTCCGCATAAATTTCAAACCTCTTTGCGCGGATGTAATCTTTCCATGTATTATGATGATTTTATCAGGGTTGATGGCTATGACGAAGTATTTGATCAGGCATGGGGCAGAGAGGATTCGGATATTTGTTACAGGTTATATCATAGTGGCATTCGTGTAAAAAACTTACGGTTTTCTGGAATACAATATCATTTGCACCATCATGTATTAAAAAAAAGAGATCGAGATGTTTTAGACGATGAATTGGATAAGATTATTGCAGAAAAGAGAAATAAAGCTGTAAAAGGCTTTTCAAAGCTGTCTGATGAAGGCGGCATTATTGCACAATCCTGAACAATTTCGGAAGTGCCAGGCTCACTGGTGGGGCTCCCGGACTTCAAATCCGGTGTGGGGCGCTAAAACCGTCCCGGGTGGGTTCGATTCCCATGCACTTCCGCCATTTTTTATCCATCCTTTATTAATACCAGGAGACATCATGGAAGCACTCAGACAAACACAACATTTTCAAAAAACACCGCAACCATATTTTAAAAATTGTAAAATTGATGACCAACAAACGACACGAATCATTTCCGAACAAAATTACAAACAAATTCAAGATAGTAAGCATATACAAGATATATTTGTTCCTGAAGCGGAATACTGGGAAAAATATTATCAAATGCCAGACTTCTGTTACGAATGGTGTAATGGAAAGCTTGAGGAGAAACCAAGGGCGGATTTTGCAAGTTTTCAAATGTATTTGTGGTTTATTAATTTATTGGATCAGTATCTCAAAACAATCAATGAAGGTGCGCTGGTCGGACTGGAGATCGGATTTAAAATGACAGGCAGCTTTGGAGCAAGTATTCGAAAGCCTGATCTCGCACTCATACATCAATCTAATCCTGTCCAGATGAAAAAGGAAGATCGTTCATATCGGGGATGCTTTGATATGTGTATTGAATTTCTGTCTGATTCTACCATCGAAGAAATTCGACGGGATACAGTAATTAAAAAAGTTGAGTATGAACAATCGGGTGTAAAGGAATATTTTATTCTGGATCGGAAACATTATGAAACTGTCTTTTATCGGCTTAGTAAATCAGGCGTTTACAAACCAATTGAGTCAGATAAACATTCTGTCATTCAATCCAGTGTCCTTTCCAATTTTCAGTTTTGTATTGATGATTTGTATACCCTTCCAAAAGATCATAAACTGAGAAATGACCGGGTGTATAATCATTATTTTCAAACCGATGTTTCCAAAGAAATTGAGGAAGCTAAAAATTGTGCTGAAAAAGAAAAGATAAGGGCTGATGCTGAAAAAGCAAGGGCTGATATTGAAAAGACAAGAGCTGATACTGAAAAGATTCGGGCTGATGAAGCCATTGAGAGAGAACAAAAGCTTTTACATGAATTGAAATTGTTGCAACAAAAATAAGTCTTTAAAAATGCAATGGTTTGCGTGAAAAACATTTCATTTTCAAAGACTTAAGAAGTCCATGAATAAGGGTGTATATACGCCCCATGAATAACCAACAAAAGAGGGCAACTTTGCACAGAGATCATCGTCCATACTGGTTGAAAAAATATGCATTGGTCGTTCATAAATGGTATGTCAAATGGTACATTGCGCCACATATGTCGCATTTGGGAAAAAAACCCATGATTATCAACCCCTGGTATCTGGAACTGTTTGGACGTCCTATTGAAATTGGTGATTATGTAAATATTTTTTCTGCTCCTGATGCCAGAACGAAACTGTTGATATGGTCTGAGGCTGAGGGCCTGGGGCGAATATCCATTGGGGACTTTTGTCTGATATCTCCCGGGGTAAGGATGATTTCTGCAAATCATATATCTGTTGGACATTCCTGTATGTTTGCGCGAAATGTATCCATTGCAGATTCAGATTGGCATGATGTTTATGATCGTGTTGCCATGGGACCCCATAAGCCGGTCCGGATTCATGAAAATGTCTGGGTTGGAGAAAGCGCGATTATATGTAAAGGTGTTACCATCGGAGAAAACAGTGTTATTGGTGCGGGAAGCGTTGTTGTACGTGATATTCCGCCAAATTGTATTGCTGCAGGTAATCCGGCGCAGATGGTGAAAGCCATTGATACGAATCGTCCCATAAAAAAACGATCTGACTGGTTTTGTGATCCAGTCAAACTTTTTTCCGATGTAGATCAGGTAGATCGGGACAATCTGAAAAGGAATTCGTTGGCGCATTGGCTTCGGGTATCGATATTTCCCCAAAAAAATGATTGATATGAATCAATAATTTATTTAGAGAATTAATATAATTATGATAGAACCGAAAACAACCATTGATGATATGGTAGACATTCAAATTCAAAGAAGAGGCATTACTGATGAACGTCTTCTGGATGTCATGAGGAAAGTACAGCGTCATTTGTTTATTCCCATATCTCAGCAAATTTACGCCTATGAGGATCACCCCTTGCCCATTGGAATGGAACAAACCATTTCTCAACCTTACATTGTTGCAGAAATGACAAACGCATTACAAATCAATGAAAATGATCGGGTATTGGAAATTGGCACTGGTTCGGGTTATCAGGCAGCAATATTATCTTTGCTTGCGAAGGATGTTTATACGATTGAACGAATAAAGCCCTTACTGGTAAAAGCAGAGCGGGTCTTTGAATCATTGGAATACAAAAATATTCATACGCACCATGGTGATGGTTCCCTGGGATGGCCTGAAGAAAGTCCTTTTGATGCCATCATTGTGACCGCTTCTGCACCTAAGATTCCATCAACCTTGATCAGTCAATTGGCTGTTGGCGGACGAATGGTTATTCCTGTTGGTGACCGATCTGTGCAAAGCCTTGTAAAAGTTTTCAAAGACCAGAAAGGGGTTCATGTTAACGATTTTTCATTGGTAAGATTTGTTCCCTTAATTGGTCAATACGCCTGGAAAGGCTAACAGAAAACAGGATAACAATTGAAATGAAAAAACTATATGAATGGGTGCTATCATGGGCTCATACACCCTATGGGGCATTGGCACTTTTTATATTGGCTTTTAGTGAATCCTCATTTTTTCCAATCCCGCCGGATGTTTTATTGATCGCCTTATGTGTATCAATTCCCAAACGTTCATTTTATTTTGCGTTGATATGCTCAGCAGGTTCAGTTATGGGAGGACTTCTGGGATATCTGATTGGGTATTCATTTATGTCAACTGTGGGCATGCCGATTATTGAATTTTATGATTTAACATCACAATTCCAAAGGCTTCAGACAATATACACAACCTGGGATGCATGGGCCATTGCAATTGCAGGCTTTACCCCCATTCCGTATAAGGTATTTACCATAACAGCAGGTGCATTTCATATTAATCTTTTTGTCTTTACAGTGGCATCATTGATATCTCGTTCCGCCAGATTTTTTATTATCAGCACATTGATTTATTTTTATGGTGAAAAAATCCAGACTTTTATTGACAAGTATTTTAATATTCTTTCTATTGCTTTTGTTGTTGCTTTAATTGGGGGCTTTTTGTTGATGAAATACATTTGATTACCAGACCGCTGAATAAAATGATAATTGTGCTTTTGTATTTTTTTTGTTATACAAATGCGCATTTTCATATGATCGTCCAATTTAGGAATACTCGAAAAATATTTTCCCCATTCGGTAAAGTTAGACAAGTCGGACAGGTCAGACCAGTCTTATCAAACACAAAAACAAATAAGGAGAGGATTTTAATGACTCTGGCATCAAAACCCGCCTGGCAACTCAAACAGTTGTTAGATAAAAAAGAAATTTCATGCGTTGAGATTATGCAGTCTGTCCTTTTGGAAATAGATCAAAAAGAAAAGGACATTCATTCATACCTTTTAATTCGGGATCGTGCGGAATTGATTGCAGAAGCCGAAGATATCGATCAAAAAAGAGCTTCAGGAGATCCAATTGGCCTGTTATCAGGGGTTCCCATTGCTATCAAGGATAATATTTGTACAAAGAATATCCCCACAACATGTGCATCAAAAATTTTACAAGGGCACAGTCCAATTTATAATGCCACTGTCATTGATAAAATTAAACAGGCGGATGGTCTTATCATTGGAAAAACCAATATGGATGAATTTGCCATGGGATCCAGTACAGAAAATTCTTCATTTCATCCAACCCACAATCCAAATCAATTAAATGCTGTTCCCGGCGGTTCCAGTGGTGGGTCTGCTGCTGCTGTTGCTTCCAATGAATGTACAATTGCTATCGGATCAGATACAGGCGGTTCCATTCGTCAACCGGCTGCTTTTTGTGGCGTGGTTGGCATTAAGCCGACTTATGGTCGTGTCTCTCGCTATGGACTGATTGCTTATGCCTCATCTTTGGATCAAATCGGCCCCATTGCAAAAGATGTTCGGGATACTGCACTGATGGCCCAGGTCATTTCCGGGTACGACGCAAAAGACTCTACCAGTATCAATAAAGAAACACCAGAATATATGTCCCTTCTGGAAACAACAAAAAAATTGACGATTGGAGTGCCTGAAGAATATCTGGGTGATGGCCTTGATGAGGCTGTTAAAGAAAACGTTGAGGGAGCTATTGCACTGATGAAGGATATGGGGCATAATATTGTTTCGGTCAGTTTTCCTTATACTGAATACGCGATTCCAGCATATTATATCATTGCAAGTGCAGAGGCAAGTTCCAATCTGGCACGATATGATGGCTGTCGCTATGGTTTTCGCGCACCAGATATTAAAGATATCCAATCTCTTTTCACTGAAACCAGACATCAGGGATTTGGCCCGGAAGTAAAACGTCGGATTATGCTTGGTACCTATGTCCTGAGTGCGGGTTACTATGATGCCTATTACAACAAAGCGGCAAAAGTTAGAAATCTTATAGCGCAGGACCTGTCTAAAATATTTTCCCAATGTGATGTCATCATGCATCCCTCTACACCGGCACCAGCATTTCAACTTGGAGAAAATACCGATGATCCTCTGGCAATGTATATGCAGGATATTTTTACTGTCAATGCGAATTTGGCAGGGGTGCCGGCAATAAATATTCCCTGCGGTCGGATTGGTAATTTACCGGTCGGTGTTCATCTGGTTGCTGATATATTTCAGGAAACAACGCTTTTTCAAGCGGCATTACAATTAGAAAAAGCCTTGCATTCATCTGGAAAATGGACGCTTGATTTTCTAGCATAACAGGTTATTACAAATGATTCTATCTTTTAAAGACAAACAATTATATGCCATCAAAGATAAAATTGAAAAAAATGCACGTCTCAAACGTCAGGATGGCATCATGTTATACAACACGAACGATCTGATTGGTGTGGGTGCTCTGGCTGATTATGTCCGACGAAAACGTCATGGCAACAAAACATACTTTGTTTACAACCAACATATCAATTATACAAATATCTGTAAAAATAGATGTCTTTTTTGTGCTTTTGCCCGGGACCGAAATGAAAAAGGTGCGTATATGTATTCAGTTGATCAGGTTCGCAAAATTCTTATACAAAACAAGGGCAACCACTTAAAAGAAATTCATATGGTAGGGGGAATTCATCCCAATGCACCTTTTGAGTATTATCTTGATTTACTGAAAACCATTCGTGAGATTCGTCCGGATATCCATATTAAGGCGTTCACCGCAGTTGAAATTGATCATTTATCAACCATATCGAAATTGTCTTTATCAGAAACAATAAAGACGCTGAAACAAGCCGGTCTGGATATGGTTCCTGGTGGTGGGTCAGAAGTGATGAGTGATCGTGTCCATAAAGAGTTGTTTCCCAGAAAAATTCACCGCACGAGGTGGGCTGAAGTGATGAAAGCCGTTCATGCGGAAGGGTTAACATCAAATGCAACCATGCTTTATGGGCACATTGAAACTGTTGAAGAGCGTATTGACCATTTTATTCAACTCAGGGATATTCAGGATGAAACAAATGGATTTACAGCATTTATCCCCCTGGCATTCCATTCTGAAAACACGAAACTATCTCATATTTCACCAACCTCAGCATATCTGGATTTAAAAACAACTGCCATTGCACGTCTGATGCTCGATAATTTTGATCATATCAAGGCGTATTGGGTCATGCTGGGCGAAAAACTTGCACAGATTGCACAAACATTTGGCGCGGACGATCTTGATGGAACAATTATCGAAGAAAAAATTACGCATTCGGCTGGTGCAAAATCCTCAAAAGGCCTGACCCGAGATCAACTTGTTCATATGATTCGTTCAGCAGGGTTTGAACCAATCGAAAGAGACGCGCTCTACCAGCCTGTGGAGAAAATGGAATGAATACAGTAGAATCTATTATTGATGCCGTTTATCACGGCCAGCGTATTTCTGCTGACGCGGCTGAAATATTGTATCATAATGCACCTTTATTAACATTGGCCAGTCTGGCAGATCATTTACGCTTTAAGAATCATCCGGATTCAGTGGTCACATTTGTGGTAGATCGAAATATCAATTATACAAATATCTGCATATCCAGGTGTAAATTTTGTGCGTTTTGCCGACCAGTTGCACATGAAGACGCCTACGTCATTTCAAAAGACCTGCTTGATCAAAAAATCCAAGAAACAGTTGATCTGGGCGGCACACAAATTCTTCTACAAGGCGGACTTCATCCGGAACTTCCTTTTTCTTTTTATATAGACTTACTGGCACACATAAAACACAAGTTTAATATTCACATTCATGGTTTTTCTCCCCCGGAAATTGAACATCTTTCATATATTTCTGGCCTGCCATTTCAGGAAACAATCAAGCAATTAAAGGATGCGGGTCTGGATTCGATTCCAGGCGGTGGCGCAGAAATCCTGGTGGATCAGGTACGATGCCATATTTCCCCGAACAAATGTGACAGTCACACCTGGTTGACAATTATGAAAAATGCCCATGAAACAGGCTTGCCCACATCAGCCACAATGATGTTCGGTCATATTGAAACTCCCACGCAAATGGTAACACACTTGATTCGTATTCGGGAGTTACAGGACCAGACCAATGGTTTTACAGCTTTTATTCCCTGGTCTTTTCAGCCTGACAATACCCATATCCATGTCAGAAAAGTAACTGCCTGGCAATACTTGCGTGTTTTGGCATTAAGCCGGATTGTGTTGGACAACATACCAAACATACAGGCATCATGGGTGACACAGGGAGATAAAATTGCACAATTGTCACTAAGTTTTGGTGCAAATGATTTTGGAAGTACCATGATTGAAGAAAATGTTGTGGCTGCAGCCGGCGTACAGTTTCGTTTATCTCAAGATGATATGATTCGATTAATTCATGCGGCAGGCTTGAAAGCTGCACAGCGTAATTGTACGTATGATATATTAAATTGGTTTTAAAAAATAGCCAAATCCCTCATATTTAAATAATAACCCAATGGATTAACTCTTAGGAATACTCGAAAAATAAGTTCCCCATTTATCTTGAACATATAATAGTTTGGCACGTAGAGACGTAGCATGCTACGTCTCTACAGAACAAAAACCCCGATGAACATTTTTTAAAATGGGGAAGTTATTTTCAGATTAACATGCTTGAAGATAGTCCGCAATGGCATCATAGGCAGACAGTTTCCTTTCAAACAATTGGGTTCGATATTTAAGGGCCTGTGTTTTTTTGTCTGTCAGTAATTGAGAATCTTTTGACAAATTTAACATCTTTTTTAAATGATCAATCATTTTGACTGGTTTATGAGATGGCCCAACATGAAAAGCCGCCTTGTTAAACATTTGCCAGATATCTGATTGCAGGTCTCCTTGAAATGCGATTGGCTTTCCAGAACAAATTGCACTTACTGCCTTTGACGGCACACAGATATGTGTCCAGTCTGGAAGTAAACTAACCAGATGAATATCAATATATGATAAATGTTCCTGTGGAATATGATCAATGTGTTTTACTGATGGATGCTTTCCAACTATCGACAAAACCCGCTTTGATTTTGCACCATATAATGAGAGCAGGCAGATATGTTTGCTGGGATGCATTCGTTGAATGAGTTGTATGAGAAATTCAGGATCATGGGCTTCACCCATATTTCCCGCATATGCAAAAACTGTCCTTGTCTCAGAATGCCATTCTGGTGGTGTTTTACTCTTCTTTATATCAATAATTCCACAGGGAAGGATAGTTGAAACAATATCTTTTTGATACTTTTCTTTTAAGAATGCAGATTGTTCAAAACCCAATGCAATAAGAAAATCAGGGGGGTGCGATTTGATGGTCTGATGAAATACTTGATATACATAGTTTGCAGGGTGAACAATTCCGGCAGCAGCAAAGGCATCAGGATATAGATCCAGTGCCCAGTATATCCAGGGAATTTTTTTCCGATGACACAGCAAGCCTGCCCAAAAATTCAGCAGAGGGGGGTCAGTCAGGGTAATGATGGCATCTGCATATGGTAATGAAAGACGAATAAGCCGGTATCCTTCAATAAAATTGCCAACAAAACGCAGTATCTTATTTTTTCCATTATATACAGAAGTCATTCCATCCGAAATTTCAGCAGGAGGGGCACAGACCTGTCCACCTGCATAGGGCGCATGAATATAACGAATCCGCATATTCAGTTTTTGTTTTCTTTTTGAAATTTCCCGAATCATTTCTTGTGCACTGTATCCGGATATGGCGGGATTGGGGGGATAATATCTGTTGATGATGACGATATGTTTCATTGACTCAAAAAAAATTAAACGCTGAGGTAAAGCTTATATATCAATTGACTTATCTGACTTGTCTGACAAATATAAAATTTGTATGACAAGTCAGATTTGCATGTTTTCCAATAAAAACTTTTTGCAATTAAGGCTTTACAGCCGTTTCACAAATATCCAGTATTCTCCCTGCACCATTCCTTTTTTCATATGAATTTTCACCCGTGTTGGTGCCATCTGATAATCAAACTCATAATCAAACAATACATTTAAGTTATTATTTCGAATCCCCTCATCAAATTTACCTTTAAATTCTGGCGTATTGGTACAGGGGGCAATATCGGTAAAAAAGCTTTTACCTTTCATGGCTCTCGGATCTCGGCCAACAATATCACCCTCAGCAGCATTATAGCTGATTACACGCCCATTGGCATCCAATTTAACAACACCAAATGCCAGTTGATCCAGATCATCATCATTCATATCTGTTAGTGTATTTTCAATGTCAGTACTGCCAAAAGAGACTTGATCTAATGCATCCATTTTTGAATCGCTTCCACCTGACAGAGTACTATTTTTAGATGGTGAAGAAAAATCTATATCTGAAGTTTTTCGGCTGATTTTTTGAACTTCGGAAATAATGCCTTTCATTTCCTGTATGGATTCACGGGATGAACGTGCGATATCACTGGAACTCCTTGTCATATCTGCCAGGTGCATTGTCAATTCTGTGGCTGTATTGGCAACTTCATCCGTTGAAATAGCTATTTTTCTAACCAGCCCGGAGGATTCCTGGGCTTTTTCAGCAACAGATCGACTTTCCTGCTCGGTTTCTCCGATAACTGAAACAATCTCTTCCGACATCCGCGTTTGTTCCTCAACCGACTCAGTAATTGTATTATTGATCGCGTCAATTTCATTAATAATGGAGATAATTTTTTTGATTGAGTCCACAGTTTTTTCAACACTGCTTTGAATATTATTCACCTGGTCTGAAATTTTATCTGATGAATCAGCTGATTGGCGGGCAAGCTCTTTAACTTCACCCGCAACAATGGCAAACCCTTTTCCTGCATCTCCAGCCCTTGCTGCTTCAATTGTTGCATTTAATGATAATAAGTTTGTTTGATCGGCAATTTCTTTGATAATTGCAACGACATCACCTATTTGTTTTGATGTTTCCACCAAGGCTTCCATTTTATTATTAATTTCTTTTGCCTGTTCATTGGCATCTTTTGAAATCGAACTGGCTTTTTCAGTATTCTGAACCACACGTGAAAGAGATAAATTCATTTGTTCAACAGAATCAGCAATCCTTTCTACTTTTGATGTCATCTCTCCACCGGATTGGGCCATATCTTCGGCATTGTCAGATGTTTTTTGAGCATTTGAAACCAGATCTTTAAATACAGATGAAATTTCATGTGCCATCCCACCAAGATTTGTAATTAAATTGTTGAGATCTGAAGACATCGAAGATACATTTTGTACCTTTTTAGAAACATTCTCTGTTTTTTCAAATGCTTTATCCGCACGTTCATAAAAAAACTGTAACCTGTCATATGGATTATCTGACGTAATCAAAAGCTTTTTATTGATCATGACATATGCCAGAATACATAGTATTATGACAGAAAAAAGTTCCAGGTAAATATAAAACTTTGCCTGGGATACTCCAGATATAAAGCCTGATAAATCTAGATCTGATGATGATACTTGATCCAAAAGGCCATTCATATCAGACATGTTGCCCAGCAACAATAAAATTGTTGCGATCTGAATTACCAGAAAAATGCAACACCCAATCAAAAGCGGATTTGTTTTTTTCATTTCTCCCCTCTTTTTAATAAAAAAATTATTACATTATTATTTTTTATTAACAAATTAATTGAGACCTTTCAAGGTATATTATTTTTTTATTTGGAAATTTTTCAATTTTCCAATTTCATTTCTCGGTAAAGCATGACCAAATACAATTGCGGCGGGTCGTTCAACGGGTATGAATGTGTTTCTTATCCATTTTTTTATTTCGTTTTGTTTTTCAACAGATGCCTGCCTGTCTTTTAAAACCATAAATGCTTTCAATCGATCGCCTTCATCAGGAGTCATCATACGAACAGCGCATGTTTCAATATCAGGATGGTCATTGAGTTTTTGAGCCACATAATCGGGATGAACATTGATTCCGGCAATTTGAACGCAGCCATCTTTTCGTTTGGCAGGATGAAACCGACGATTATCAGCCCATTGAAGGTTATCAACCGTATCGATTATTCGCCTTTCACCTGAGGGCAAATTTTTTTCCAATGTATCTTTATCTTTTCCATAGCTAAGAAATGGAAGCAGGCGGTAGGGCGCGTGGGGAGATTGCCGATAGCCAATACCCGATGTTTCACTGGAACCAAATATTTCAGTTATGGGGTGAATGCCTTTTTTACGAAGCGATTGAATTAAATCGGGTGCACATGGTGCTGTGGATGTCAGTCCCTGAATGTTTGATGCTTTGATCTGATAGGCTGATGCCATTGAATTGTTTATATATTGCCACTGAACAGGAATTGAAACAATTAAGTCATCTGTTTCTAATGATGTCACAATTTGACCAATAGATTTAAAACGATAATCCATCACAGTGATATCCAACATTCTTGGCAAAATAACAGTAAACAAAAAACCATAAATGTGATGGCATGGTACAAATGAAACAATTCGTCTTGTATGTTGAAATAAGTTCGAAAAAAAGCGGACTTCCTGAAGGAGTTCATCCCATTGATGGCAGATATCTTTTTCGATGCCTGTACTTCCGGATGTTTTAAATGTAATGATATCATGTTTTTTACCCAGGGATTTCATCACAACCGTAGTCCATTGTCCAATCTGCGTTTTTCGTAGCAGGAATTCCTCAACACCTGTTTCATAAAGATGAAACATTTGATTGACCCACGTTGCCAGGGCAATTATCTCCACAGAATCGGCTTCAAAGCCATCTTTGGCAATCTGGGTATCATATGTCCACTCCGACACCGGTGGAATATCGTTTATGTTTCCTCTTATTTTTTGCAACACTGATGCGATAATATCGCAAACAATCCTGAATACATCTTTTTCATTCAATTTTATATCAGTATACATCTGGAATGTACCACCTTATTTTTTTATCTCCAGCATAATAATTTTCATTTTTTTTTGTTAAGCACATCTGCGTAAAGATAACAAATATTAATTTTTCACTTCAATTTTTTCAAGCTGTTTTTTCTTTTTTTATTTTTAATTTCATTAATACAGCCATGTGGATGGCACTGCACTCACATTAACTGTTGCTTCTGCAACGTACTAAAAAAAGACCATTTTACCCGAATGTTGATGTCTGTTTCCTTATATTTTTGTCAACTGATAATAAATAACTGGAAGGCGATCAGGTAATTCTGCCACATCTGTAATTACATGATGATTCCCTTTGCCGTATAGATCATCAAGCCGCGCATTTTCAGATAAATTAACTGTAATGCCATGAACATAAATCCCTTTACTTCGTGCTTCAAGAATTGCTTTGCGTGTATCCTTAATAGCATATTCCTTTTTATAATCCGCATCATTGGGAAAACCATCACTTAAAACAATTACAAGGCGTATTTTTGAGGGAAATTTGTCAAACTGATAATGGACATGACGAATGGCTGCCCCCATTCGTGTACTCCTTAATGGTTGCATATTTCCAATTTTATTTTTGACCGTGCTGGTCAGACTTTCAGATATTTGTTTCATAAAGTAAAATGAGACCGCATGACGTCCCACACTCGAAAAACCAGCAATGGCAAATGGGTCACCGCACTGTTTTAAAGCCTCACAAAAGATAACAATGGCATCTTGTTCAACCTCAAGAACTGTTTTTTTGGACCCCGGCACCATATTTGCTGTTGATTTGGACAGATCCACCAGAAGAAAAACAGCGACATCACGATACTCTTTAATTCTTTTTGTATATAACTTGTCAGAGGGTGTTTTACGCATTTTGCGGTCAATACCATATTCAAGTAACTGACGATAGTCAAAGTCATCACCTTCCTGCCACCGCCTTAGAATTTTGAGACCTTCAGGGCGAATCATCTCGAAGCGACGCCGAATATGTCTGAGCAATCCGAAATGCGCTTGAAGTGATTGGTTATAACATGTATTGGGCGTTTGAGAATATTCTGTTTGCATAACACGGGCGTAATTCATTTTATAACTGCAAATACCTGAATCCCATTCATTATAATGAAATACTTCGCCGGCTTTTTGTGGTTCAGCCAGGATGTCATTGTCGTTTTCAATGGCATTCAGGGACATCAGGCATTGATTGAGAGAGTTGGTATCATCAGTAAATGCAATGAATTCTTGAAGGTCGTTCAGGGTGAATTCATCTGTTTGACAGAGTTTTTTGCGTATCTCAGATTTATAAATTTTTATGTTGTTTTGTCGCAAAGCTGTGGATATTTTTCTGGCCTTTTGATCGATTACATCAATGCGTTGTTCAATCAATTCAAAACAGATATCACTGAAAGGGGTATTCATATCATAATTGTCACACATTCTATGGATATCTGGATAAAATTTACAGGTTAGATATGCACTTGTTTCTACTGTTGCGGTTTGATGATTCAAGTGTTTTAATGCCAGATTAATCTGATCAAAAAAATCAAAACAATTCATATCTGTATCTGTATCTAAATCCAGAACTGTGGCATTGTAAACCTGCTGTAAAAAAGATTTATTTTTTGGGATTAATGATCTCAACACTGGCAAACTCGCTCGCAAAATACCTGGATAATTTCGCTTGAGACAAAACCGAATGCGCACATGTTCAAATAAAACGAATAGATTTGTTGCCAGACAAACATTTGAAAAAGAATTCAAATAGCGATATAGATCTGTTCCTTTTATGGAACCATTATGGAATTTAATATCTGGATACATGTCAATGAGTTTTTCCAGATCAAAATCATACGTTCCCCATTCGAAGAAGCTGGCTTCCCATCGGATCAAATATTTGTATAACAGGCGATTCTCCTTTTTATTTGAAAAAATAGCGATTTCATCCGGCAAATAGATACACAAACTGTCATTATAAACTTGATATGCCTGTGTTGAAGATTGAAATTGTTTTGGCAGGTGATATATTGACCGAATACTCACAAAGGTGCCAATACGCGCATGGATATAGTTGATTAATTTTTCATGAATCAATTTCAGGGGATAAACTGTTTGAAGGGAATCAAAAACATTTCTGGCAATTTCCGACGCAATAGAAAAATATGATTTACCTTTTTCCGGTTGGAATTCATATTTTTCAATGCCTGTTTGAATAAACGTTTCAAGAGCCTGTGAATTTAATGATTGTAATCCATTATTCAATCCATGTTCACAGGCATATAGCCATTGAATATCTACTTGAGCCACGCGCGTCAGTTGTCTAATTTGAAAGGCTCTTTTTTCGGGTTGCAGAGATTCGCAGATTTGGGGAAGATATTGCGTGAGATTTTTACTTTGATGAAAGTCCAGATTTTTTGAAAATGAGTTCATAAATAGTTCAAGCATTGCCACAGAGCCATTCAGATCGCCAGATTCAAGGACGTTTTTGAAAGACTGAAAGGGTCTGTGAAGAATATACAATCCAATGTCATATAGTGTATCCAGTGTATAAAAAAACTGTGATGTCAATTGTGAATGTTTTTGGATTAAAATCAGAGGAAGCTGATCTGCCATGAGTATACCCAAAGATGCCCCCTTGCTGGTATATATTTTTACCTGATCAATATAGGTATCTATGGACGCTGTCATTTTCGCAGAAACGATTTGCTCAAAGCCTTTAAATACAGTATATCCCAATTGGATTTCAATATTGAAAGACCATAAGGTCATTTCAACAATTTGTTGTAATTGGGATAAATCCAGCAGATCTTTTATTATCGTGAGGGATTTGGATAGTTTGGGGTCAAGCAATGATAATTGATCTATGGGGTGGGGACTCAAATATTTGCTCCTTTTTGAAAGACGCCCATCATAAGATAACTTTTATGATGACAATTTTTAATACAAATGACAGCAGTAATAAAAAGGATATAATGGGACGTGTTGTAAATGACAAATAGAAACAAATTTTTAAACAGACCCGAAGTGTTTCTTTGTTTTTTCATCGCATTCTCCTTTGAAATTATTCATAACATCTTGTTAAAATTATTTAATAGGATCTGGCCTGCCCTTATTATAATTATTTATATATAATTAAAGTAAAACTCAGCGACCATACAAATGTCAAGACAGATCGAAAATCAAAAATGTCCCATAAAAAAGGATTAATTATTTTTCGAATGTTCCTTATTTAGAGATCGCTACTATTATGACTAATCATTATATATGTATTATGTCAATACCAAAACATATAGACCTATGCGTTAATTATTTATTATACCCTTATGTTTTTATAATAGATTGACAAAACTACTTTTATGATCTAATAATAACTTACGAATAATCAAAATAGAGGAATGCTCGAATAACATCCCCCCTAATTAATAATACGAACTTATGGCCAATGTATTGAGAAGAAAAGGCTTGTTTCTCTCTACTATCAAACCCAAAGAAGGACAAAATGGGTTAATTAATATTTTACGAGTAATCCTTAGGAATTCTCGGAAAATAAGTTCCCCATTTAATATATTGAATTCATATTTTTGAACCTGGATTACGCTGAAGAAAATGAATAAGATGAATTAAAAGTGTTTGATTTCATCTTATTCATCTTATTCATCTTATTCATCCTCTTCAGCGTAATCCAGGTTCAAAATGAATAGAATTGACTCTTTCAGAAATGAGGAACTTATTATTTAAGTATTCCTTAACAAATTTCAATCTGACTGCTTCAAGAACAAAAACAGATCAAAAATCTGATTTGCAGGTATCAAACCGTATCAATATACAAACAAATGAATATAACAAAACGAATGAAATCAAATATTTTTTTAATACCGAGTTCTATTATCGTATCTCTTATTATAGTAGAACTGTCTCTTATTCTTTTTTGGAAAAACCCTTTTAGAGATACAAGGCCAAGTGAAATAGTTGAACTAAGACTATTGTCACCGATGGTAGATAAAACATTTCGTCGAGAGTGGTTAAACAAGGATATACCGGTTGTTAAATATCGAACAAACAAAGACAGGTTTATTTTGCCAATAAACCAACATGTCAAACCCCGGGCGACTGTTTTATTTTTAGGAGGTTCAACAACCCAATGCTCTTATGTACAAGAATCATTACGCTTTCCAGCATTGGTTTCAACAATACTTAAAAAACATGACTTGAAAGTAAACACGATTAATTCAGGTAGAGCAGGAAATACCCTTCACGATAGTATCAATATTTTTTTTAATTATACCTGCAAATTAAAATTTAAAGCAGACTATGTCATACTTATGCATGCAACCAATGACAGAGGTTTGCTGAGTCATGATCTCAATTATCATTCTCGTATGGGTAAAGAGGTGACATATAAAAAAATTCTCAAATGGTTGGGGCAATCTTTATCACAAATCCAGATGATTGGTTTACTTCGTCTTGCAGTAACCAGGATATTGACAAAAAGGTATGAATATACAGGGATAGAGGCTTTTAAAAATGAAAAACCCAGTGATATTGATTTTAGCCCTTTCTACAAGCGATTGAAGGTTTTTGTGCATATGGTCCAAGATATGGGGGCAATGCCGATTCTTATGACACAGCCTTTAGCCAGTGTACGTAATAAACTGTCTCCTGACTGGCTAAACCTGCCTGATCAACTAAAACTAAACCAAATGATACGTCGTGTTGCAAAAGAAGAGGATATTTATTTAATAGATCTATCCTACTATATGAAAACAATTCCAGATTATGAAAATAATATCGTCAAGTATTTATACGATGGCATACATGTTTCAGACAAAGGCTCAATAATGTATGCAAATCATATTAGTACACGATTGATAGACATATTTAAAAAAAGCCTAAGTAATTAATAGTTAAGTATATTTCTGCACCGGCATAAATACTTTTGTCTATGAATATATTGTAATTTTCTTTTTTGCAAGCTCAAGCATTTTGGAAAAAAGCTCCTTTGATGAGGCAAAGAAAAAATGTCTTTTATGAACCTTCATATCTCTACAAATTTCGTCAGGAATATACTTTTTCATATATTTGGGAACATGATGTTTAATTTTTTTGAGATCATGGGCATAGGTTCTAACAATTTTCATGTTTCCATTTTGATCAATACATTTTGCATCAAATATTATGTCATGATAAACGCTAATCGGATAATTATCTTTTAAATAATCATCAATACAATGAACAAATGACAATCTTTCTGTGGACACACCTAAACCGACAATTTTTCCATCATAAGGCACAATTTTAAAATATGGGCTGCAATTATCATATGGATATACAGATTGGTCGTGAGAATTAGTTAGTTCACTTGCATGATAACCAATTGCACACACTGATTTAGCTGGATGAAAACTTCGAAATGCCTGTTTATCTAAGCGTGCAAGTTCAGTAAGGTATCCGGTATACGATGACGAATTTCGAATATCAAAAACATGACCATTTCTCAAAAACTCATATGACGTTAGTTGTGGATATGTGGGGAATAGTAACGTACCTTTATCTCCAACAATCTGCTTTAGTATTGGAAGAACCTTAGTCGCTGAAAAACCCAGGTTTAAGTGACCCAGTGCGCTATGAATAAAAACAACATCATTTGACTGGATATTCAGGTGATCTGTAAGTATATTAACAAATTCATCTTCTGTTAATACAGGTAATAACTTAATTCGTTTTCGAATCAGCTTTAAGGCTATTTGTTTGGCATAAATATATAAACCTTTTGGTAAAACTTGCTTTAATTGATGTTTTAACATGTTTTCAATCCTTATTTTCTTATTTTGTTTATGATGAAATTCTTTTAACCCCCATTTTTATTAATGAACAAGTTTCTTCTCCTGATAATAATGATATTTATAATACGATTTCACATAGTGCAATTTTTCCATCTAAACCTTTGATCGCCTCAGCAAATAAATAAAAGCCATGTCTATTTTGCCTGCCATCGGCAAAATCGACAACGCCAAATTTAAAAAAACGTTTCGGAAGACCATCATGGTAAAATTGATGAATATCATCCCATTTTTCTAAATCATTTGATACCATGAAATGTACCATATGATCTTTTACGCCTGGTCCAATTTCTTGTACAGTAGTTGTTAAGTATAAGTTGTCTTCAAGTTGTTTTATTGACCATGCGGGCCCTTTGAATTTCTGGGCGCGCCTTATTGAACGTGTTTTTCTATCCAGAATAATATGATAACTGTCTTGTAATTGAGAATCCATAATCCAATGAACAGTTTTTTTTCGAAACAATAGATAACAGGTTCGATACATTTGCTGCCCATCACCAATCCATTCTATATTTTGAAAATTATCGTCAGCGCAAAGAATATGGCATTCATTTTCAAAATCGCCTGTGGCTGTCCAAATTTTTTTTTCAAATGGATCATAAAAGCATCCATGAACATGTTTGGTTTTACCTGCTGAAAAAGTAAATATGACTTCCCAGGTTTTACCTAAATCCGAACTTTTATAAATTGGCACTTCTTCACGATTCTTATTATTACCATATTCTCCAAAAAATATTTCTTTGTTCTTATTAACAGCTATAGATTGATTCATAATATTTCGACAGTTTTTTAATATTAATGTTTGTTTTAATACTTTATTTTGATCATCATAATAAAACACTTTGCCTTGGCGAATTGCAATCAATCCATTTTCAACGGGAAGAACATTGCACTTATCTAAGCGTAATAAGCGCCTGATGAGACGAGAATATGATAATAACCTCTTCCAAAGTTTATCATTTGGAAACTCAACTAAGTATTCTTGTTCATTTTTCTTTTGTATATGTATTCTGTTGTATTTACTTGTAATTAGCAGGTTTGAATCTGAAAAATGGCAGATTTCTCTATTAATTATTTGATTGATTTTCAGTTTCATTATTCTAAATTATTGACCTTTCTTTATACACAGCAGTTCAATTACTTATATCCGAAATGACAGCCTTGAGTTTACCGCTGGATGCACGTTGTAATGACTTGACAAACTTAAATTCCATCTTCATATCGACGCCAGCGCGACGTGTAAATTCTCTTTTCAGGGCTTTTTTATCCGCATCCCCAAATTTTTTACCTGCTACAATTCTAAACTCTATCTTATTTGGCGAAGATTGATAAATCTGCATTTCTTTGGCATTTTTTGCGTACTCAAAAACCTGGTTCATGCCAATAATTTTACGACCATCTGGAGTGACAACATAATCTTCAAGACGACCTTCAATTGATGTATAGCACTTCGACATTCGTCCACATTTACAGGCTTTTTGTGATGGAATAGCGAAATCTCCTGTTTCATAACGTATAAATGGCATGGCACCATTTCCCCAGCCAGTCATTAGAAGTTTTCCAGATTCTGGTTGGCTACTACGAGAGATCTCTTCAATGTAACAGCATTCGAAATCTTCATGAAACATCCCATGTTCACATTTTGACATATTCCCTGCGAATTCTGCCATCCCATACTGTTCTGTTATGGGTGAACCAAAAACGCGGCAAATGAGATCTGCATATTTTGGAAGTAAAGCATCAGAACCACTTACAATGAGTTTAGGTTTACTATGTAAGCGCAATCCTTGTTTATCCATCAATGATGCCAGTATATACATTGCAGATGGATAACCAGTAAAAAAATCAAAACTTGAACGATTAAGAAATGTAATAATATCGTTTACTGTCTGTTCAGAAATATGATAAGTACTCAAATATACTCTATTGTTATAGAAATCGTTTCTCCAATAGGGTGGTTTGGACTGATTTTGATCAATTGGTAACCTGGCACCAAAAGTAAAATTTCTATCTTTAAAATTAATTCCAAAGCGCATGAGGTGTCTCCACCAAATTGCCCATTGGAATGCCAGGCCCTTTTTGGTCTGATATATCGTCAATGGGGTGCCAGTTGTTCCACTCGTTAATCCTTCAATCAGAGTATTTCTTTTATAAATAGATGAAACAAAACGATCTTGATTTTTCTTAACCATTTGTTTTGTTAATATGGGTAGTGTTGATAAATCAGAAAGAGACTTAATCTTGCCAACATCCAATCCGTATTCATCATACCATTTCCGATAAAAAGGAACTGTGTTATAAGCATGAGATACGATATCTACAAAACATTTGTTTTGGTATTCTTCAATTTGTTTTGCTGACCACCATTCCATTTTTTTTAATCTCGTAAGATTATCGTGAAACCATTGATTATAACGTTTTCTTGAAAGATTCCAACCATAAACACTGAATAAGACATTTTGAAAGACAACAGGCATTTTGTAATAAATTTTTTCTGTTATACTACCTGGCATGGATTAACCCCTTTCTTTGCTCATTTTTTGATATTCTGGTATAGATGGGTCTTGCTAAATAATATCTCACTGGCTAGCTGATGACCAAAATTATTCCAATGCCCATCGCAACTATGAAAGAAACGATATATTTCTCCTTTTTTTTTCATTGATGGTAACAAGTCAAAATATTCAAATCCGATCTCATCAGACATTTTTGACAAAGCAATATTAAGTGGCGCAGGTTTTTTATTCTTTTTGTACCTTATAAAGTCTGAAAAAACAGGGATAGTAAATAATAATACTCGTTTTCCCGACTTATTTGCTAAATTCACTATTCTTTCATAAGAGTATCGAACTCTTAAAAGATCTTCTGAAGAGTAATCGTAATATCCAGAATAATTTTGTTTTAATTTTTCATTTGAATTATCCCTGTAAACGAATAACGATATACAATAACTTATAATGTTATAAGATAATGTAAAATTTCTCAGGTATGATTTGATTGTGTTTTTATATGGCTTTTTATTAAAATCACTTACGAGATAAGTAATTTTATAATTAGGATATGATCCTTCATAATAAGGTCTATACCTGTTCTTATATACCTTCTTTCCAAATTCGAGGCTATCGTCAAAAAAATCATTATAAGGCAGCATTCCAATTACAACGAAATCATGATCAAAATTAATAGCCAACGTTTCATAAAGAATTGCTTGCTGAATGGTTCCAAAATTTCCAGATGTACCAAAATTAAGATGCTCCAGTCCAGTTTTGACTTCTAACAAATCACTTAACCTTTTTGTTCTTTCAACGCCAAACCCCTCAATAAAAGAATCTCCAAGAACAACGATTCTTTTTTTTGAATCTCCTGCCTTCATTTTTCTTTCTTTATCTCTAGCACCATAAGAATTAGAAGTATACTCTACATCAAAGCATGATTTCTTGTGAACGAAAGAATCATTTGCAGTGTGCCAAACACCAAAATTAATATTAATATCTCTCCAAAATGGCTGTACATTGCTAATTGAATACGTTGGATAGTTGATAGGTAATTCAATATATTGAGTAACAAAATATAGACATAACTCTATTAGAAAAAAAGGAAGGAATAACAAAATCATCCATTGATATATACTTTTAATCTTTTTTGTGAATAACTTCATTTGCCCATTTGTAATTTGAAAATTTCCAACTAAAATATAAATTTTAATATCATTTAATTCTATTTTCAAGCAATGGTTTTGAGAACAATATATAAAATGTTGAATGAAAATATTACCAAAAGACAAAGATAAAACCATTTTTCAATATTCACTTTTATAGAAATTTCTTTGTTAGAATATTGCAAATTAACAATATATAAAAATAAATATATTAGTCCCGGTATAAGTTGTAATCGGTGCCTTATGTTAAAAATTAAACCATGAAAAGTAAGGTGTAATATAAAGAAAGCAACATATGCCTTATATATGACTTTATAAGAATAATTATCAATTTTGTATCTATTTATTTTTACATGACAATCAAGTTTATACAGGAAATAGATAATATATGAATTTAGGAACAGGTAACTAATTGAACTTAACCCCATAACAAATGAAAAAATGTAGAAAACTGGCAGATCGCTGCCAAAGAAAGGGTATACAGGGATCGGAGCCACAAAACCAAGCAAACTGTAAAGGATAATTCTTATAAAGTATCCACTTGACATAATCATCGTGCCAAATCCATGACTCTGATCATCAGATAATTTTCCATGCTGAAAAAATAATGCCGCCATATCTTCATTATTTATAGATAATAAATGTATAGTTAACGAGAAGAGAATAAGATTACAAAATAAAAAAAATATAATATGCCCTGTAAAAAAATATCGATATACGAGATAGGACAATAAAAATACTGGCAGTAAAAATAAATACATATCTCTAAACCAAACAAGAAAAAAGGAACAAATTATCATGACAATGATATGATTATCCATATATGCAACGATAAAAATCAACAAAAAGAGGGACACAACGATTTCTCTTTCCAAAGAAAAAGAAAACCTCAGCATTAATGGCTCAAAAAAAACAAATATTGCAAACATAATCAAAACAATTTTATGTATATATTCATTTTTTTCTAATCGAACAAAAATATATAGAAATGTTAAAGTATGAACAAATATGAGTAAGTATATAAAGTGAAAGTATGAAATGCTCAATCCCTGAAAACAAAAAGAATAAATCTTTCCAACCCAATACAGCATGATATTGAAACCAGGGTCTGCAACAGACCAATGCAATTCAGGAATAAAAGAGTTTTGTGTAGCGGCATCATAAACTGCTTGCAAATAATAGTTTGTCGCATCATATTCAGACAAAAGGAGTCGATTTTGCAACGCTCTAAATGCATTTTCATTAAATACAAATCCAACAATAATTTTCATAACAAAAGATAATAACAATAAAAAGGTTATCGTTATGCGGTTTCTATGTGATAAAGTAAAATATGATAACTGGGCAATCATAAAAAAAAATATAGAAATTATTATGATGTCAACCAGTTGAAAATTAAAAGTATACAATCTGAGTCTCCTGTTACAGGAATTAATAAACTACATAAAAAACTGTTTTGAATTTCAGTTAAATATAGCATATATTGACTTATAGTTCAATTTCTTTTATACAAGTACAATCCTTAATCCTTAGCACACAATTAAGTATATTATGAGAAAAAAACGTCTACTTATTTTAAATCAAAATGGTATAGGAGATATATTAATACGATTTCCTGCCTGTCGATGGTTATGTTCAAAACCTGAATTCGATATCTGGATGGCTGTCAGAGGACAGACCGAAATTGAACTTTGCACAAATGAAAGACTTGGTTCGCAATTCATATCATTAAATAGAACATCAACAAAACAATTAATAAAAAATATCATTACACTGAGACGCTTAAAAATTGATACAGTTATTGGATGGTGGAGCTTTTCAATTCGAAAAGTAGCTTTTTTTAGTAGAATTATCGGTGCCAGACATTTCATATGTCCACCATCTAAAGAATGTGACTATTATGATCGAAAATCCCTGCATAAGTCACAAAGAAATCTATTTGTGGCGTCGTCTTTTCTTGAAGAACCCATACCTGAATCAAGAGCAGGAGATTACTATTTTGACAATATTGATATCAGCATTGATAAACAAATGATCGGTACGCATCAATATATCGTCATTTTTCCTGGTAGTGGAAGAACTGAAAAGTTCAAACGATGGCCCATGCCAGAATGGATAAAATTTTGTGACCTTTTTATTGCCAGAAACCCTGGTAGTAAGATTCTTATCTCTGGAAGTATATCAGAGTCGGTTCTTGCTGAAGAAATTATCAAAAACGTTAGTTGCAAGGATAATTGTGCTATCAAAAACTTTTGTGGCAAAATTCCAATCAGACAGGTCGCAGGCATATGTAAAAATGCAAAATTTGTTATTGGGGGTGACAATGGTGGATTGCATATTGCCAATGCATCAGGTGCTAAAGTCATTGCCATCATGGGGCCAACGAATAGTGCCCTTACCGGACCAATTAATCCAATTTTAATTATTGATAAAAAACTTCCAGGCACCCCTTGGTATTCCAATTCTTCAAAGAGAAAGCGCAGAAACAATAATCCGGATATTTCGATGCAGATCCCAGCAGAAACAGTTATTAATGAGCTTGCCAGGTTAAATCTTGGATAGTTTGCAATGAACAAGGGATAGTGGAAAGTAAATCATAATTCTGGGACAGTACCCTGGATACATTAAAGAATTATCAATTGAGAAATATGCTGCCCCTTATATGCCAAAACAATATTTAGAGAAGAAACAAATGTTTTTTTTTAAAGGTAGATTTCAATCCAAAGATGTGAAAAGACTTATCTCGAATTTTTTTGCACTATCTGTATTGCAGGGGGTTAATTATATTCTACCAATAATTACACTCCCCTATTTAATCAGAGTATTGGGGGCAAAATATTTTGGATTACTATCCTTTGCAAATGCAACCGTAATGTATCTGGAAATCATCTCAAATTTTGGATTTAATTTAACAGCAACGCGTGAGATTTCAATACACCGAAATGATAAAAATAAAGTGAATGAAATTTTTAGTGCGGTAATGAGTATAAAAATTTTACTATTGGTTGCATGTTTTATTTTATTAAGCATACTGATTTTAAGTTTGGAAAAATTTTTCAATGATTGGGAGATTTATTTTTTTACATTTGGAACAGTTATTGGTCAGGTTCTTTTCCCTGTCTGGTTTTTTCAGGGAATGGAAAAAATGAAATATATTACTTACCTTAATATTTTGGCAAGGTCTCTCTTTACATTTGCCATATTTATTTTTGTTCAAACCCAGGAAGATTATTATCTTGTTCCGGTCCTGTCATCTCTTGGATTTATAGTGGCCGGAATATGTTCAATTATCGTCATAAAAACGCAATTTAACATTCGTTTTAAATGGCAACCAATTGAAATAATAATAAAATATATTCGAGATGCATGGGATGTTTTTATTATAGATTTCATTCCGAATATATACAATAATTTCTCAACTTTTTTTCTGGGTTTTTTTGTGTCAATGGAAATATTGGGATATTACTCTTTGGCGATAAAAATTAACGATATTTTTAATCGTTTTATTTATGTAATTAGGAATGTAACCTACCCATATTTAAGTAATAATTTTACAAATTTTACAATTATTTCTAAAACAACTATGCTGGTTGGATTATTTTTTTCTGTAACGATTATTTGTTTAGCGAACAATTTATTCTATTTAATATTCGGTGAAACTGTTGAGAAAAGTTTATTGTTAATATATGTTTTGTCCCCAGGACCTTTTCTTCTATCGGTAAAAGTTTCATATGGAAATAATAAATTATTGGTTTTAAAAAAAGATCGAGAAATGAAAAATATTACTGTACAATACTCTATTTTTGGATTTTTTTTGGCATTATCAATTATTCCTGTGTTTGGTGCCATTGGAGCGGCTGTGACATTAGTAACCACTTGGATTCTGATGGCATGTTTGACATATAAAAAGTCAAAAGATATTGATAGAAGATGACCTGGGGGAAGGATGGATAATATATTGTTTTTAGGCGATCTGTTGTATGATTACGATACGATTCAAAATGATATTAAAGAGATAGGTAAATTATTTAAAAAAAATAATTATTTTACAGTAATTAATTTGGAGGCACCATTAAAAAGTGAAAATCCCAAAAAAAAATGGATAAATTTGTATAATAATGTAAACGTTATTGATGTTTTGCAAATGCTTAATGTAATTGCAGTTGATTTAGCGAATAATCATATAATGGATTGGGAGGAAAAAGGACTGACATCTTTGATCAATCGTCTAGAAAAAGCTGGGATCAAATATTTTGGATCAGGACTGACTTTGGACGAGGCTGTAAAACCAATTATCATCGAAAAAAATGATATGAAAATTGGACTTGCAGGCTTTGGTTGGCATGAAGAAATGTGCGTTCCTGCATCCTCAAATAAGGCAGGTATTGCTCCGCTAAATAAAAAAATCATCGAAAAAACAATACATGCTATGAAATCTTATCTCGTCGATAGAATTGTTATAAACTTACATTGGGGATATGAATTTGAGTTTTATCCGCTTCCCATACATCGACAACTGGCACATCATATCGTTGATATGGGGGCAGATTTAATTATCGGACACCATGCACATGTAATACAGGCGATTGAAAAGTATAATAATGTCAATATATACTATGGGTTGGGTAACTTTTATTTTGGAAGTCGCAGACGAATTTTCGATAGTGCCAAAAATATTATTAGTCAAAAGTTTAGCAGATATGGATTAGGTGTTGTTTGGGATATGCAACGATTTAAAACAGTATTGTTCGATTCCTATAACAATTATACCCGCATAGTTGACTCAGAAACCCATAATTTGATTAACATCAGTCATATAAAAATGGAAACTTACAACGCATTTTTCAAAAAGAATCGTGTATCTACAAGAAAACCAGGTTTATTTATATCAAAAATCTCATGGTTTACTGTTCCTGTAAAATTGTATTGCTGTAAGTTAAAAGAAGCATCTATAAAAATAATTGTTATTGTCCTGGAAAAAATAAGATTAAAAAAATTTGTAAAGAATGTAATCAAGCATAAAAGAATAAAATTTTGCTGAATCAAATAATGCATGAAAGAAATGATTTTTTCCTTTAAGAAACTAAGGAGTAGTAATGTTAAAACTCGCGATACACGATAGAAAAAATAGTTTTTCGGATAGATGGATAACCTATTGTAACGAGAAGCATATCCAATACAAAACGATAAATTGTTTTGATTCAGATATAATATTTCAGCTCAAACATGTTCATGGGTTACTTTGGCATTGGGCGCATTTTGAACCAAAAGCTCAACTTGCGGCAAAAATTATCATTAAGGCAATCGAAGTGTCTGATGTTCCTACATTTCCTGACTATAATACATGTTGGCATTATGATGACAAGATCGCCCAGAAATACCTGCTTGAATCCATCAATGCACCAATAGTACCTTCTTATATTTTTTTCAGCAAAAAAGAAGCACTTTCATTTTTTGATCATGCAGTATACCCAATGGTATTTAAACTTCGATGTGGTGCGGGTTCTAAGAATGTTCAATTATTAAAATCAAGAATTCAAGCAAAACTATTATGTCATAAGGCTTTTACAAAAGGATTTGATGCATCTAAAGGTTATCTTAACGACTTGAAAACAAAAGTTAGAAAGTTAAATACTGTTAAAGAAGTTCGAGAAAAGATTAAAAGATTACCTGCCTCTATAAAGAATATATTGATAAGCAAAAGATTTTTACCCACTCAAAAAGGCTATATCTATCTTCAAGATTTTTGTTCTGATAATGAATATGATACACGTATAACAGTTATTGGAGACAGAGCATTTGGATTTAAACGAAAAGTAAGACCAAGTGATTTCAGGGCATCTGGTAGCGGACAAATTGAATATGATCCGGCTAAAATTGATCTCAGGTGTGTTGAAATCGCATTTCAAGTTGCAAAACAATTAAAAACGCAAAGTCTTGCCTTTGATTTTATTTACAATGACAGTCTCCCCATGATTTGTGAAATTAGTTATTGTTACCAAAGTAAAGCTGTTTACGATTGTACAGGCCACTGGAATGAGAAACTTAATTGGCATGAGGGACACATGTGGCCAGAAGATGCAATTATAATTGATTTGATTAATAAGATTATGATGAAAAAAATCTAATTAGACTGTCTTTCATTATTCAACTACTCATTTTTTTTGTTTACCAGCTTTCAGTTTCAACAAGGTCTTTATGGCATATGTTAAAATTTAAACAACAGGAATCAAACAGTATGAAAACCTATCTAAAAGAAAAAATTGGAAATCCTGAACTATTCACAGGAAGACAAAAAGAACTGAATTATATTCTAGAATGGATAGAGCGTATCAATCAAGAATTATCCAAAAGCACAGCCATATTATCCCGCCGAAAAACTGGTAAAACAGCCCTTCTTCAACGAATATTCAACCTGGTATTTGAAAAAAATCAGGGTGTGGTTCCATTTTATTTTGAAATTGAAGAAGGAAAAAAATGGGCAATGGACTTCTGTCGGGAATTTTTTATGAAATTCATTTATCAATATATCGCTTTTAAAACGCGAAAAATTGAATATTTGCATGTTTTCAATATTGTAAATTACGAAAAAGTCATTGATATCGCTCGAAAAGAATCCCTTGAATATCTTGTTCCTTTGATTGAAAGTGTTCAGGACTGTGAAAAAATAGAAAGTATTGATGCCATGTGGACAACTGTTAGAAATGCCCCCCTTTCACTCGCGAAACTGACTAATGAAAAGATTCTTCAAATAATAGATGAATTTCAGTATTTTAATAGTGAAATATATCGAGACAAAGAAACCAAAAATCGTATCAATGATTTTGCCGCAGGTTACATGGCGACAGCCGAATATAAAAACGCCCCTCTATTGATATCAGGCTCCTGGGTGGGGTGGCTGACCAATGATTTAATAACAATGCTCCCAGGTCGCTTTATAACCATATCACTTGATCCATTACCTGAAAATGAAGCCATTGAGATGATTCGTAAATATTCAGATTTCTATCAAATTCCAACCGCTGATCATGTCATGTATTTAATGGCTTCCTTATGTGAGTGCAATCCATTTTATATAAGCTCAATCATACAAGGGTCTTATCCTGAAAAGGATTTGTCTGCCACAGAAGGATTACTGGCAATTCTCGAATTTGAAACACTCAACCCCAGAGGAACCATAAAGAAAACCTGGTTGGATTATTTTAAATCCGCCATTTCAAAAATAAATGATCATCATGCCAAACATATTGTATTGTATTTATGTAAACACAGACATCGTTTTGTCTCCAAAAAAGAAATCCGGGATAAACTTCAACTGGAAATAACTGATGATCAATTAGATCAAAAATTAAACGCGCTTTACCTTGCAGATATGATTGATCGGGGCGGCTTGAATTATCAGTTTCAGGCTGTCAATGATAATATTTTTGATAAAGTATTTATGGGGGAATATGGCAGTGATGTTGATGACTTTGATACAAAAGAAATAACAAAAGCCTACAAAAGTATCTCAGATGACATCCAAAAAAAATATCGTCAACTCTTAGGGAAATACAACCAAAAAATTGGTTTGTATACTGAATACGTACTGATTGATCAATTGATGTATTCTGCATATCAAAAAAGCGATATGTTCATATCCATGACCCATAATCTGGCAGAGAATTTTAAATTTGTTAAATACGAGCGTGTCTGGTCTTATCAAGCAAGTCCGGTACTCAGAAATAATTTTCAAGTCGATATTTTTGCAAGAGCCCCTGATGAAAAGTATTCTATTATTGGAGAAGTCAAATGCCGAAGCACACAAAAGTTTAGTTTGAATGAAGCAAAACAGTTTTTGGAAAAATGTAAAATACTTATTCAAATGGAAAACCTGGATCATACGTGGGTTCAAAGTTTTGTGTATTCAGTCAATGGTTTTTATAAAAACACCATCCATTTTATGCAAAAAAATGGCATAGCATGGAGTGATAGTAAAAACTGGTTAATAAGACAATAAAAAATGAGAGGTTTAGTCATATTGAATTGGCTGAAAATATTAATTAATTCAAAAATTTATTAATATCATTAAAATCAATTATTACATTCTTGAATGGGCCGCCCTCAATGATTCTTAATGTGGATATTTTATTTTCCATAATTGCCTCTTCTCATATTTTTAACACAGCTTCCATCACCTCAAAAATTTCATCCAAAGGAATCGGCGCACCAAGGCCTTCAATTATTGCAGAAATAAATGCATCCATTTCCCCCTGATGCCCCTTATCCTGCCGATGCGGCAACCTGCTGCCAACTTTCACCCCATAACTATTGATCCGCTTAAAATTATCAAGTTGTATCACCGTGCCATCTGCAAATATTTCCAGACGTTCTTTTGGAAAACGTTTGTGACCATTGGCATAATAATGAATTGTTCCCATACTGCCATCCTGAAAGCACATTTGAATGGAAACCGTGTCATCGGTTTCACCGACCATATATGTTGGATGAATATCAGTTATGGGATGCTGGGCGATATATCGCAGTAGATCAATATAATGACAGGCTTCACCCACAACACGCCCCCCCCCAATTTGTAAATCCTGCACCCAATGATCTTTGGGGATTGCACCTGCATTGACAGTCATAATCATGGACAATGGTGTAGAAATGCTTTGCCGAAACTTCATGATTTTCTGAATAAATGGGGAGAAACGCCGGTTAAATCCCACCATCAGGATGGGTGAATTGGGAGCAAATCTAATTTTATCCTTGATTTCCGTCAGTTCAATTTGTGTCAGGCATAAGGGTTTTTCCACAAAAACATGTTTTCCACAATCCAGGGCACGCAGAACAAGGTTGGCATGACTGTCATGTCGTGTGGTAATCACGATCGTTGTGATTTCTGGGTCAGAAAAGATTTCATCCAGATCAGTCGTTGATTTTTCAAACCCAAATTTTTTCGCAAGATAGGTTCCACTAACACCTGTTTTTGATGCAATTGTTCTCAGGCGAGCCGGCGTTTTTTGAAGTGCAGGCAATAAGACCTGAGTACTAAAATTGCCAGCACCGATCACTCCAATGGTCGCTTTTGATGCTTCTCGAGATGGATGTATTTCAATTTTTCTTGGAATTTCTTTATCTTGTATGGAGTCATTGTTATATTCAAGAATGATTCCAATGGATGTATTGGATTTCTCTTGAATCAAGTCATATGCCTGCTGTGCTTTTTCAAATGGAAATCGGTGAGTGATCATGGCCTGTACATTAATTTTTCCTGCTGCCATTAATTCAAGCACAGTTTCCATATTGCGTTGGGCAGTCCATCGCACATAAGGTAATGGATAGTCCTGACCGCTGTCTTCGTACAAAGGATCGTAACGTCCCGGT
>Ga0272440_1000133_pt1 | contig 60946 bp, 79 predicted proteins | sample SSMMMBAug17_FD_192440 | JGI IMG/M metagenome (GOLD analysis project Ga0272440, IMG submission 192440) | Marine sediment archaeal communities from Little Sippewissett salt marsh, Falmouth, MA, United States - SSM-MMB-Aug17 | ecosystem: Environmental > Aquatic > Marine > Wetlands > Sediment ... | reverse complement strand
CACTGGGTTATTTATTTATTTCTATTAAAAATAAACTCATCTAAAAACAAATAGATCAAAATAACTAGGTTTGGTTTAGTTCTAATCGTTTATATCTTATTCTTAGGAGAAAACTAAAAAGAAACCTTCTACGTCTAATTAGAAATAATATTATTACGATACGGTACAGACTGTCTAAAGGGATTTTATTAATCAGAGGGTACCAGATAAGGTTGTTCGTAAAAACAGGGCGGTGGAGGCCTTTCGGGAAGTTCAAAAAAAGTGTTCAGTGTCACGCTTGAACTAGGAGGACTGTTAATATTTGTGATATCTTAAGTTATATAGTTTCCACTACTGTTGTTTCTTGTGATATTGTGAGATATATAGTTTTCTCTTCACAACTTATTTACTTATCATCACAACCTATTGGCCACGATCTGAGTCAGGTACAAGGACGTACAGGAAGAGTTTAATAACTAGTAGGGAAATTATTCTATTTGAAAATAAAAGTCTCTTAGAATGGACGTATGGTTCTTATATGGTTTCTTCTTTCAGTAATTGGTACTTGTTATCATTTGGAAGTAGATAAGCTACAAGATAATGAATTGCCACGATTAGGTAGAAAAAGGTGACCATGAAAAATTAGAGAAAAAAACATGATCACCAATCAGATTGTCATAGGAGGTTGACATGAGTAGGTTACATAGTAAATAAAGCCTTCTGTATGGATCTGTAGATAGCTGTAGGTTCTTCCCTCTTAGCATCGATCCTAAATAAAATTGTGTTCTCACTCGTTATAATTGATATTCCATAAATATTCCCAAACATATACTGCACTGTAACGTCCTCTAGACGTCTTCTAAGCTTCTTAAATACTTTCTTAACCTCTTCTGTGATTGCATAAGCAATCGTCTCTCTATCTACCATTATCGTCTTCTCCATAGCCTTCTCTTTACGTTTTTGCTGACAAAATACCCTATGTCCCAATCCAGTCAAGAACTTTCTATAAAACAGCCTGATTCATCCATTAAAACCTATATAGACTCTAACAACAGATTCTTTCAAAAAAACCGTTCAGTTTGAAATATCTAACTAAAGGGTTCTTCCGTTTGGTGGTCTCTGGTACGTGAAAGTTAGCTATTGAAAGGGGTTTTCGAAGGTAGAGGGTAGGTAGGACGTAGGATGGGATAAAGCAACCTTTTTAAATTGTTTATGTTTTTTGTTGACAAAGCCCTGCTAAATAGTATTTTGGCTACATGAGAATAGAATTAGAACAAGTAAAGGCACCGTACGGAGTATATCTATCAAATAGATACCTAAAGCTCAAGTGGGAGAGAGAAGATAAGGCTATACACCACCTAGAGGATCCGTGCGATCAATTTTTTAAGGAAAGTAAAAGGCTTAGACGAAACTTTAAGAAAAAAGCAACTACTGTCTTCATGACCTTGGCGAACTTAATGGATGCAAAAACAAATGCAGTGAAAGACTACAATGATGATTATTTTAGTTCTTGTTTCGATGTCAGACGAAAGATTTTCGGAACATACGCAGGTATAACAAAGTATACATTTTCCAAAATAATGAGAACATTTGAGTTGAATAACATTATAATAAGGATTGGTGCATTCTCAAGGTTTAAGTTGCTAATAAACCCTAAATATGCTATGAAGCAAGAAGATGTACCAACAGTCTTAATACAGCTATTTGAAGAAACAAAATATTTTAACAAAAGATTTAAAGTGAGGATTTAATGGCAGGAAAAACAAATATTGATTGGGATGCTATCAAGCAAGCATTTGTAATGGATGCAGGTCTAGCAGGTGATCAAGCAACCTTTGGTAGGCTCTCAAAGAGGTTTGGTGTATCTAAGTCAGCTATCTCTCAGGAAGCTAACAAGCTCAATGATAACGGAGATAACTGGTTTGACATCAGGCAGGAGAAGATGGATAGTCTTATGGATAAGGCTGATAGAGATGCTATTCGTAAGATCAAAGTAAGCCGTAGAAGCTTTTCATCAAAGCTAGGTGAAATTATTGATATGGGGCTAGACAGTATAATACAAACACTTAAAGAGACTAAAGGTAAAGGTTTATCTGTGAAAGATGTGGTAAGCTTGGCTAAGGCCAAAAGAGAACTTGATGACAAGTTGCTTCCATCTGCAGCAGGTAGTATGATCTTTATAAAAGCACCTGAGAAGAATGTAGAAGATATGAATGAAGAGGAACTTATTGCTTATAAAAAGAAATTAGACGATGCTAGAAAGCTAAACAACTGTGAGTATGAAGTTATTCAAGATGAATCGGAGATTGAACCTGAAGATAAAAAGGTCGTAAAGTATGAACAAGAATAAGCCAAGAATAGTTAACGTAGATGCAGAGTATGATCGAATATTAGCCATAGAGAAGAAAAAGTATAACAAAAACTCTGCTAAGTATCGTAAAAACTTCTGGGAATTTGCAAAGTACATGAGTAATGGATTCTTCAGAGACACAAAAGAGCCACTAAGGTTGATAGCAGAAACATTAGAGGATGTATTTGCAGGGAAGAAGTCTAAAGTAATGATAAATATCATCTACAGGACAGGTAAGTCCTTCCTAGTGACACTTTTTCTTGCTTGGTGGTTAGGACACAATCCAGAGAAAAATATCCTTAGAATGACTAACACTAAGGAATTGTATAAGAAATTTTCTAGAGATTTAAGAAAGATTATTAAAATGGATAAGTATAAAGCCATATTTCCACACATTAAGCTTGCAAGTGATCACTTCTCTGTCGAGAAATGGGCTCTAGAGACCTCCAGAGAAGCAGCACACTTTGGTAATGGCTTAGAAGGTACAATTATGGGTGAAGGTGCAGATATATGTGTTATGGATGACCCAGTTGAGTCATATAAGCAATCTCTAAATGATTTAGCAATGAAAGATATACTTAAAAGTTACACAGGTGATATTCGTTCTCGTTTTGCACCAAATACACTTGTTCCTGAAATTATTATCATGACAAAATATGGAGACACTGACCTTTGTGCAGAGATGCTTAAATTAGAAGGTACAGCTACTTTGAATGGAAAAGAGTATGATGAGAGTACTGGTAAAAAATATACTGGTAAGTGGCATGTATTCAACTTTGAGGCTTTAAAAAATGAAGGAACTAAGTATGAGAAATCATTCTGTGAAGATATCTGGAGAACTGAATTACTTCAGGAAAAGAGAGAAATAGCCTTAAAAGTAGATGCACCTGAACAATGGTATTGTATGGTTCAACAAAGAAATTATGAAGGGAAAAATAAACCATTTAAGCACCTAAAATGGTATGACTTCAAGGATGCAAACAAAATTATAGAATCTACAACAATTGCTTTTGGAATGAAGTACACTCAAAAGGCTATGATGGAAGTTATAATTGATCCTGCAGATGAAGGTTTAGATAAGGTCGCTGTAGCTTTCTGGGCTTTAGTTGGTAATGAAAGGTATTTAATGGATGTTATTTATACATCAGACCCATATAAAGACCATGAAACAGATGTGGTTAATACTATCGACAAATATGGTAAATATATAAAGAAAATACTTTATGAAGCAAATGGTCTTGGAGCTATGTACTCAATTGCTTTAATGAAAGAGCTTGATAAAAAAAACTTGACTAAAATACCTGATTTCGTAGGGTTTAAGTCTAAAGAGAAGAAACTTATTAGAATAAGACTAAATACTCCTGATATTAAAAGAGAATGTAGGTTTCCTGAATTGCATACAATTCCAGTTGACCATCCTCATTATCACAGTTTTAGTTCTTTCATAACCGATCTAAGAGGATTTAATGTTGAAAAACCTAAAAAACACACACTGGATGCTGTAGATTGTTGTTCACAGTCAGTACAGCATGGTTCATTAAACGAGGATAACATGGCTCATGTGAGCTAAAGAGGATTTATGTCAAGAAAAACAAAGAAGAATATACAAAAATACAGTAAAGAGATTACTGTTGAATCTATTCAGTCAGATAAAAAATATAAACTGATTTCTAAGTCAATCAATGATCAATTTGACTTGTACGGAATTGAGTCTATTTTTAGCGGATATGAATTTTCATCAATGAATGGAGCAATAGAAATCTTACCAAAGTATAGCCCTGCTTATTTAGATTTTTTATTGAAACAAAGTGCAGTACATCAAGCTGCTCAGGGGTTGAAATCAACGATGCTAGCAGGTTTAGGATTAAATATACCCAAAGATACACCTAAAGAGATAAAAGACTTCCTAGACGCACCTAACAATACTCTGGGACAGAAATTTGCTTCTATTGTTGCAGAGTCTGGTAAAGACCTAGAAAGAGCAGGTTATTTCGGTTGGGGAATAATAAAAAACTCTGCAGGAATTAGAGTATTTCCTGTACCATACAGAGCTATTAGAGTTTTTAGAAAGAAAGATAGTATAGATATAGCCTATTTTAAGGAAATCTATCCTAAGTATAGTGTATCGGCCACTAGAGTTACTTTAAGCAGTCAATTAGATACTGGTAGGAAATTTTATCCACTTAAAAGAGATACAGTAATAAGGGATAATACTTATTACCTAGCCTATTACAGAGAAGATAGATCTGATTCAATATTCTATTCAGAACCATCTTACATCTCTATTGAGGATCACATTAAAAATAACGCTAAAATAAGGAAATACAATGACATTTTTTTCGACAACAATTCTACTCCTAGTTATACAATTTTTATTACTGGCGGTGGTCTTACTAATGACCAAAAAACAGCCATTCAAGAAAAAATAAAAACTAATTTTAAAGGATTAGATAATGTAAACAGAGGCTTATTTATTCATATTCCACAAGATGGAGCGACTATTGAACTTAAAAAAGTTGATGGAGTAACAGAATTGTCATTTGAAGATGGATATGGTTTAAATAACTCAATGATCGCTACAGGAAATAACGTTCCACCTAAAGCTATAGGGCTTTCTAAGGGTTCTGCACTTGGAGCAGGGTCAGAGAGTAATGGAGCACTTAAAATCTTAAAGGAGACACTTAAACCGAAGCAGCAACTACTAAATAATTTCATAAACGATATTCTTTGGAAAATCTTCGGAAAGAAAACAAATATAACTGTAAAAAGTTTAAATCTTACCAATGAGAAAGAAATGTCTGTAATCTATAACGTTTTAGCAAGCATAAAAGATGCTGATGGTAGACCTGTACTTAAAGTAAACGAAATAAGAGAAGAACTTGGACGAGAGCCACACCTTAAAGAGACTTTCTCTGCTGATTCGACTCCAGAGCCTAACGATAAAAGAAATACCATTACAGGTGTCGATACGGACGAAGGACAGAAGAATACAGAGTCATCTACAGAGGTAAAGAAAAGTATAGAAGATTTTAAACAATTTGTAATTAAAACATACCACGAAGTAAAAGGGGCTTAATTATGCCTGTACCAGAAAGAATTATATCTACAGCAGATGTTGGTGATATTAGAAATACAGAGCCTTTCGGATATAGTCTATTGGTTCCTGATTTTCTATACAATGGAACAGATTCTCATCTAACAGTATTTTCTGCAATTGTAGCCGCAGAGGGTTACGAATTTATGTTAGGATGTCTTCCTGTCTTTTATGATCCAATTAAAATAGTTCCAACTCAAGAGGTTTTCAATAAAAAGACTGAGAGTTTATATGATTATAATGCTCTACAAGGGTTTAAATATACTGGAGAACTTATCGTAAAAACACTAGATGACTCTGCTAGTGACAACTTGTCTGTACTTATTGAAGCAATAAATGTTATGTCTGATTCTACCGTAAGAGCAACATTTAATAGTAAAACTGCAGATGCAGCAGGAGACTTATACGAAAGATGGAAAAGAGTGAGGGCTATACTTGGCTTAGTTGGAGATTATGATGGCTTTAGAGTCCCTAGATTCCTAGTATTACCTTCTTTTTTATTTAATTCGTATGAAGCTTCTGGTGGAATAACTATTGAAAATAGATACAATAACTATAGTTCTGACTATTTTATGGATTATAATGGAGGGTTAGAGGAAATTACTCCACTTGTAGAATATATGCCTCTTGGAAGTCAAACAACAATAAAATTAATAACTCCAGACATTGTGACTAGGACTATGTATGGAAGAAAGACATATAATAGTCTTTAAAAAGGAGATAACCCAATGAAACCTTCAAAAATATACGTAATGCAAGAGGGGTATGTTCCACCAACACAAGTAATAAGTTTACACTCGTTTGCAGAGACTTTTCTTGCGGCATCAATAATAAAGGAATCAGCAGTAGTAAGTGAAAATGAATTTACTGAAACATACTTTAGTGGAGCTATAATTAAAGAGTCTACTGTTGTAAGTGGAAATTCATTCTCTGAGGTATTCTCAATAGAAGCTGTTTACGCTGAACCTACTGCATACTATAACTTGAACTCAGACTTTACTGATAGTGCAGGCTCTGTAGATGGAAACATAGGGACTGCAACTTTTGAGGCAGGTAAAAACAACAATGCAGTTAGGGCAACAGACTCTAGTAACACTTATGTAGACTTAAATATTGGAGCTAATGAGTTCAGTATGGCAGGATGGTTTAAGTTTGAGGATTTAGTTGACGCTCCATCGGTTGTATTTTTTGGAAACGTAGCCACATGGGATGAAGACTTTATGCTTTTATCATATTATCATCCAACAGGAACAATAACACTTGCATCAAGAGATTTCTCTGCCCAACCTTCTGCAACTAAAATTGAAGGTGTTGTGAACTTGAATCCAAGTGACTATCATCATTTTGCAATAATTAAGTCATCAGCAGAAACTTCCTTATACATAAATGGATCATTAGTTGGTTCATCTGGTCAAGGAAACTTTAGAGAGGCCGATTATGGAAATAGAGTTGTATTAGCAAACGACCCAGGCGGTAGTCCAGACTGCCTTGTAGACGAATTAGCTTATTTTGATAGTGTAATTACACAAGACGATGTTGATTTTTTATATAACTCTGGCTCAGGTAAGTTCTGGGATGGTAATGAATGGGTAATCGGAATTAGTAATCCAATAGCATACTATAATCTAGATTCAGATGCCACAGATAGTGTAGGTTCAAATGATGGAGCAATAACAGGAGCAACAAGCACTTCTGGAATTAATAATAACGCATACTTATTTGGTGCTAATAAAAATATTTCTCTTGGAACTTCAAATGACTTTAAGCAAACTGAATTTTCGTTTAGTGTTTGGGTTAAGCCTGATTATGGAATGACTGCTAGTGCATATTACAATATTTTTGCTGTTGGAAACATATATGCAAATGGTTATGGTTTATCTGTTTATGGAATCAACAACAGGTTTGAGTTCTGGACGAGAGAATCAGGTGAATCTTATGAAAGCGTAGTTCAGGAGTACCATAATGAAATTAATATAGTTAATAAGTGGATTAATATTGTTTGCACATTTAACTCTACAACAATGAAGATTTATGTAGATGGTGAATTTGTTGCTGAATTATTAACTCCAAGAGTCCCAACATTTAATCCTGCAGATGAATCTGTTATTGGCGATGCTTTTGGCGATGCACGTAATGAGAATTTTATAGGAACAATAGATGAATTATCGATGTTTGACACTGTTCTTTCACAAGACGAAATAACTACACTTTACAATTCTGGTTCTGGCAAATTCTGGAATGGATCTGGTTGGAGTGATACACAGACTGTTCAACCACTTACAGAACCTACCACATATTATAATTTAAATTCCGATATAACTGATAGTGCAGGGGCATATGATGGCACACTAGTCTCAGGAACATATGTTGCCGCTAAAAATAGTAATGGAGTATTATTGGATGGAGCAAACACGTATCTGCAAGCAAATAATGTTTCAAATATAATTAATGTAGAGACACTAAAAACTGGTTCTTTTACTGTTTCTACTTGGGTATACTTTAATAATGTTTCTGACATACAAGCACTATTTGGCTCATCAAGAACAACAGATTATGTTACTGTTTACTTCTATGATGATTCAGGGAATAAAAAACTAAAATTAGCAGCTAGAGAGGACTCTTATGGAAACTTTTCTACAGGTGGTGTTGTTGATGTTCCAATAATAATAAATACTTGGCATAACATAGTCTTGCGTGTAGATTCTGGTAATTATAGCTTCTATGTTGATGGTGTGGAAATACCAATAACAATAGACTTGTCTACAGTGACTAGTTACTCAAATCAAGATAAATTTTCTTGGGGTACTTTAACTTGGTCAGAAGGCAATGACTTTATGTTTAACGGAATTATGGATGAATTAGCTGTTTTTAACTCTGCTCTTCCAGAGTCAGAAATAATAGAGATCTATAATTCTGGTTCTGGTAAGTTCTGGAATGGTTCAGCATGGGCTTAAATAAATTAAACAACAATAAGGAGAAATAAATGATAACAAAAAACTTTATAGTGCCCTTTTTGGCACCATTAATTAACGACAATAGTGCAGTTACTGGTATTTTAGACAACAATGGAGACTTGAATTCCGCCTATCCATATTATATACCAGATGGTGATCTTCGTCCTTGGCTAACCACTCAAGCAACAACAGAGTCAATAGATACCCAAGTTTTTGCTGATGACGCAGGACTAGACATTAGTAACGAAAACCAAATATATCAAAGTGGAAATGATTCTATATTATATTACTTTGATGCAACAAATAATACAGCTTCTTCAGTAACAGTTCAAGGAGTTGGAGTTGGTGCAGGAAATTTTAAGTATTACTTAATGCAAGTTAAATCAGTTTCTGAAACAATACCTGTAGGTGAAACAAGAAGATTTTCATTTGAATTGCCGCTTGGAGGAAAGTTAAACAACTGTGTTAATTATTTTTTATATGCACTACTTGCAGGTCAAGCTGTAAAACGATGTAGGCAAGATGAAATTCGTGGACAAGTTTCTATAGGTGGTGGACTTACTAGGGTTGATGGAGTTAATGACGATTTTGTTAGTGATACTGCAATAGTAACAACATTCGGCAACGAAGCAAACTCTTTATCTCCATCAGATTGTGTGGTTATAGGTTCAGGAAACACAGCTGTAACAGACGCAGATTATAAATTAGAGTCAATATATGATACAGATATTATTTGTTCTAAAACGGCTATATCAGAAGTTCAATCGGATGGAACTAATGTTTGGGTTGATTTTACTAGAAACTTCCAAAACAATACTGGTTCATCTATAACTGTTAAGGAAATGGGACTATACACTGCAGGTGGAATAGTTATGATTGATAGAGTTGTATTAGACACACCAATAACCATTGCTAACGGTGAAATTAAAGAAATACCTTATAGGTTCCAAATAACTAATGCTTAAGGTAAAAATAAAAATATTGACAAAACTATGCGGCTTCACTAAAGTGTTGTCGTATAGTGTTTATTAAAAATAAGGAGCTATTGATGGCAAATAAGAAAAACAAAAAGGAAAAAGTAACAAAGGCAACAGAAATCACAGAGATGCACGTATCTCATATTTCTTTCGTAAAAGAACCTGCCAATAAAATACCTTTTCTTTTAACAAAGTCTGCTGACGATGGAGATAAGGTTAGAAAGGTTAAGTATATTAAACCTATAATCAAATCTGCTACCGATGAGAAGAGACTTATTTATGGTGTAGTATATGAGCCTACAAACAAGGAAGATATTGTCCTTAAGAGCTTAGATCACCACAATGAGTTTATGACTGCAGAAGCAATTGAAGCTATGGCTCATAGATATATGATGCAAAGCCAACGTACAGACGTTGAACATAGCTTTGAAACAGAAAAAGATGTTAGAATAGTTGAGTCTTATATTACTAAAAGTGCTGTAACTATTGGAGAAAGAGAAGTTAAAGAGGGTTCTTGGGTTATTGTTGCTAAAGCTATTAGCGATACAATCTGGAACGGTGTACAAAATGGAGATTATACAGGTTTTTCTTTGGCAGGTTTAGGCTTACTACAAGAATATGACCTAGACGAAGAGGGTAAATTGATTACTAAATCTAAAGAAACAGATGAAGCTATTCCAGAAGTTAAGCCTGAAGATGAAGCTATTATGATTACAAAGTCTCAAAGAGAAGAGTTTAAACGTACCTTTTCACAAGAGCTCGAAGCTAATAATTCTTCTGTGGGAAGACTCTTGGATATTCTTTGGGATCTATTGTGGAATGTTTCTTATTCTGAAATGAGTGAAGAAGATAAAACCGCAAAAAGAAAAGAGCTAGTTGCAGACTTCAGTAAGGAAGTTCAAGCTATGAAGATTGTAACAAAATCTGCAGAAACTCAGGAAGAAGAAACTGCTGAAGAAAATACTTCAGAGGAAACAACTGAAGACACTCCAGATGAGCCAGAGAATACTCCAGAAGAAGAGAACGCATCTGAAGAGACTACAGACACTACAAACGTACAAAAGTCTGCTGAGATCATCTTAAAATCAGTTAAAGACTTAGGAGCTAGAATTGAGGAAGTCGAAAAATCTAAACAAGAAATAATTGAATTGAAAGAAAGACTTGTTTCTATTGAGAAAAGTATTCTTGATGGAGCACCAAGTATAAAAGAATCTATAAATAAATCAAAAAAATCCTATTCAAAAGAAGAAATAGGTATATTTTAAGGAGACATTCACATGAACGAATTCGCACAACAATTTGCAATGATTGCAAAAGCAATCTCAGAAAACAAACTTGACTTAAGCACCTTGTCTCAAGGTTCTTCAAATGACAAGGACTATGTAAATCCTTTAGCCTATTTCATGCTACAAAAAGCTAAAGAAAACGGTAGAGCACCTTATCTTGATTTAGAAGAAATCAAAACAGCAGGAAAAGTACCTATTACTAAAGCTGTTAATAGAGATGCTTTAGAGGAAATCATTAACTATGAAACCAATAAAGTTATCACTCCTTTAGAGAGAGATAAGTTTATCGATACTATCGTTGACAAATCTCAATTCTTAGGATTAGCAACTTATTACTCTGGATCAACAGGTTCTCTTTTAGAGAAATTACCTGCAATTCATTTAGGTTCTGATTACTTACGTGGGGAAGAGGATTCTAGTACTCCTGCACCAGAAAATGCTTCAGGAGCAGCTATAACTTCTCAGTACATGTCATTCCATGAAATTAAAAGATGGGAAGACATTAAGTTAAAAACTATCTTACAAAATAGACATAGACGTGACTTCGCTCAAAAGTTCATTCAAGAACCTATGAGAAAAGCTATTGCTAACGGTGTTACAAAAGTTTGTGTTACAGGTAGATCAACTAACTTTAAAACTACTGGAGATATGAGAGATATAGCTGTTGGTTGGGAATATATTCTATTGAATGCTAACGGAAACGTTATCAATCCAATGAATACTACCGATGTTACTAAATACGGTAAATTTGGACATTACTATACTCCAAATAGAATTAAAATAGATGCTTCTGCTTATGCCGCAAACCCAGGTGTTGAGATCTTAAAGTACTTAGATGCTTTGATTGATATTATGCCACAAGAGATTAAAGATGAGCATGGTGGAGAAAGAAACTTAGTATTCGTTATGTCTGAAACAGATAAAACTCACTACAGACGTGCTAAATCCGATCAAATCGCTTTAGCTGCTGATTCTTCAACTTACGTTGGTGTTAACAACACTTATAGAGATAGAATTAAATCTACTGGTGAAACTCCTTTACATGAAGGCTATGTTGTAACTTCTGCTAAGTTTAAAGAAAGTGTTGTTAATGGTGGAAACATCTATTTTGGTGACTTAAAAGAACTTTACTGGGGATTCACTTATGGTGGTTCAAGTACTCCTGCAAGTAGCCCAATTATCTCTGTATTAAATCCTAGATCAGATGCAAATAAAGACGTTGTTCTTGAAAACACTTTCTGGGGAATGATGGGTGTTCAAGTTAACTATAGAAAAGCTTTTGCTATTGCTGCAGCTAGTTTAAAATGTGAACCTGTTAAGATGGTTCAAGCTGTTGTAGATGGTACTGAAGTTTATAGTGACATTACTCACAACAAAGGTGACTTATTTACAAGTTCAGATACTGGTCAATCTAGCGTTACATCTGTAGTTCCTTACTGTGACAATATCAATGCTAAAATAGTTCTTGTAACTAATGGTGATACTGGTTCTCCTACTCTTTCAGGAGCAAAAGCTGTATTGACAGCTAATGCTGTACCTGCTGAAGATGATGGAACTTCCAGTGCTTACAAAGTTGAATATGTTAAAGCAGGAGAGACTATTGGTATCCCTTCTGGTGAGTTTGCTGTATTTAGAGCATACCAAGTTGATACTGCAGGAAATTTAACATTAACAGCTTCAGATATTACTAATATCGTTGTATCATAATCGTAAGGAGCAAGAATATGGCAGAAAAAACTGTACAAGAATATAAAAAAGAATTAACAGTACTCAAAGGGCAGCTTACTAAGCTGTCCAATGAGAACAAAAAGTTAAGAAGTGAAAATGATAAATTAACCAAACAATTGGGAACAGTTGGTAAAGGTAAATTTAAAGTTAGACTTAAATATAGATGTAGTCACGGATTAAAAGGTCAAATTATAACAGTTGACCTTAAAACAAGAAACAGCTTGGCTAAATCAAGCTTAATATAAGGAGATAAATTTATGGCAATGCAATTTTCAACCTCAAACGTGGGTGTAGAATATTTTGAAGTATTCTTTGCTCTAAGTAGTAAAATAAAAGATGAAACAATAGACCCTACAGCTCATGCAGATTGGCAACTTTTAGCGGACACAAATGGTGATCCTTCTGCAAAGATATGTAGAGCAGGTGCTTACGAAACAGCTTCATTGAAAAGAACTCAAGGTGAAACTTTTACATCAACTGGTGGTAAAGAATTAACCTTACAAAAAGTCATTAACTTCGAGGGTGTTGACTGTAACGTTACTGCTGATCAATTAGCAGCTTATGATGCTTTAATTAATCAAGATGTTAGAATATTCTTAGTTCCTAGAGATGCTATTGACAATGACGATGGATCAGGTAGTTTCTTATTATCTACAGGTATTGCTTACTGTGACGGTATGGCAACTTTCCCTGAAGTAGATATTACTGCAGGTCAAAAAAGAATGATTTCACTTAAAGCAACAAGTAATAAAAACGTTAGTGCAACTGGTATTGTTCTTGGTGCAATTAGTTAATTTATTCTTGCTCGTACAAATATATAAATCTAGGGTCGTTGAGTATTCTTCGACCCTTTTAAGAAGGAGAGATAGATGAAATTCTCGCAAACAGAGGTAAAGATAGTAGACGCTATTGTTTTTTTAAGAAAGAAACTTTATGCTTCAGATAATCCAATGCCTACAACTATTCAGGGCAAGAGACTTATGTTTATGGATGCTCCTGTAAACAATCCTAATGACCCAATTACAAGTAACACTCTTCCTGCTGCTGTAACTTATCAGCCATGGAATATGTATGTAATGGACTCATTGACAGAAATTATAGATCTAGAAGGACTAGCTGCTAGCATAGCTGCTTTAGGTACACCTTCAACTGGTGATATGATTTCTTTTGTTCACTTAAATGGATTGGACATGAAAATGGAGTTTAATGCAGGAGCAGATGAGATAACAACTTCTGAGTCAAATGTTCACATGATATATACTTACAACGGAGCTGCTTTTGAACTTTATACAGTTGGTTACATTCCAATTGGGATTTGTTCTGAAGGATTTATTAAGCGAGCTCAAGGTCAAACATTTACATGTACAATGAACAAGGAATATACTCAATCTTTTGCAAACTCTTCAGGAGCTACAATTGAATCTGTAGATGATGGAGCTAAAACATATGCTGAGTCACTTGAAAATGTACCTTATGGTGTTAGCGTGGCCTTATATGACCATACTTCTACAAATGCCTACACAACAATAGCAGGAAATAACTATTTAACCTCAGAGTATACAAATGCAACAGTAATATCAGACCCTGATATGAGAAGTTTAATTGTTTACAATGATGCTGCAGTTACAGTTGAGAATAGCTTTGTTTCAAACGAAGGAAACACTATTAAACTCAATATGAGTTCAAACTGTAAATTAGATAGTCCAGATATTTCTATTATTCAATAGGTGTAATCATGACTAGATTAGAAGCTATAAAATATATTGGGGGGAGGCTTGGCAATCTCCCCAAAGCTGTACAAGCTAAAATAACCGAAACTACAATAAGAGAATGTGGTGAAGATACTAGAGATTTCGTAGAAGAAGGAGAAACAGGTCTCTACACTCTTTATGAAACTTTCCTAGGTACAATCACTGAAACATTTTTTGATACCGAGACAAGTGCACTAACGGACGCAGAGGCTAATTATTTAAACATACTTAAAGTTGAAACATATACTATGTTGTCGGAATTGCATCTATCTCTTAAAAGATATGTTCAAGATAGTATTTTTGATAAGCAAGTTCAGTTTAATTCAAACGAAATAACTCCTGCATACTTAGAAGAAGTAAGGTCGTTTAGTAATTTCTGGATAAACAAAGCTTCAAAATATAAAGATAAAATAGTTTTTGTAGGAGATGACGAGGAAGAAGAGGCCTCTACAGGGTCTATTTCCGTAGGAGCTATCTAATGGCTATAAAAAAAAGATATGAGCTTAGAGACATAATTAAGGCTGATCTAGAAGCATTGCAGATTGACGCTGCAGATGTATTTACTGGAGTTTACATCGAAGAAGATGAAAGAGATGTTTCTGGTACATTTTGCTTCTTAATCTCTGGAGACAAATTATATTCAACTACAACAGGTAGGAAGATACCTACAGGTGCAGAGTTTTTGATAAACATCTTTGTTCCAATTGAAGATTTTGATACTCCTGAGCTTGCAGAAAATAAATGTGAAGATATTGTTGACAAAATTTATGAAGAATTAAAATATGTTAAAATGCCTATAGGTGATAATGTTCCAATATTTAAAACTTTGTTCTATGGGAAAGAAGTTTTTGAGGGAATTATTAGCTGTGAGGTAGATTTAAATAGATAAGGAGATTTATATGAGCAAGAAGATGATTACTACAAATCCTAAAGCGTTAGGTGAGATTGACCAAGTATTAATGACATTAAATTTAGGAACTATTCCAATTTTAGAAGAGGAAAATATTGATGAAGTTTCTGTAAGATTATTTTTAGTTCTTTTACGAGAGAAAGAATATTTTAATAAATTCTACAATAATATATTTAGCACAAAAGGTGTAGATTATTACGAAGAAAAACCTATGACCAAGACAAGGCAAATGGAAATGATAGAAGATATAAAGAGTTTTTTTTTATCTTCAGGAGCCATAGTTTACAAGTCTCTAATAACCTTGAAAAGAGAAAACAATCGGCAAGTAAGCTCGGCGGTGGACATGATGAGGGAAGTAGCCAAAAGTCTCCAAGAGACAGAGCAAGATTAGATTTTTTAGAAAGTTTAAGTAAAGACAGAGAAAGTTACTACTCTGTTTATACAGACATATTTTTAACGCTTCAGGAATTTGGTGTCACTAATCCAGTAGACTTCAATTATTCTGAAGCTTTTTTATTGTCGTACAAATTAAAGGCCGATAAGCTAAAGAAAAGAATCTTTACCACTATGAGCTACTTAGATGATAAAAGTATCTCTCAGCTCAACGTAGAGGCCACTCATCTCGTTGATGTTGCAAGGGTCAAGTTTGAGGATATAGTTTCTGAAATGGATTACATACCAGACTTAAATGATATTTGTGAATATGTAGATAATATGTTGGAATCTCAGAGATACAAGGAGAAACAGGAACATGGCAAACGATAATATACTACAAAAGGTTCAAAAGGCAGTAACAGATCTATACCTTAAAGCAAATTCTTCTGTTGAGACTAGAACAGATAGAACAGATTTTATTCTAGATAAAGTTACAGACGTTTCTGCAAAAATTTTTTCTGCATCAACTATTCCACAAAAAAGAGGGCAAGAGGTATTTGATGAAATTAATACTGTTCTTGGCTCAGGAAATTCAGTTTCTTTATCAAAAGTAGAGAAACTATTGGTCTCTATAGAAGGTTTAATTAATGCTTCAAAGGAAGAACTAGTTACACTTACAAAAGTTGTTTCACATAAAGAGATAGAGAGAGAATCATCTTCAAGAAGAGCAAAAAAAAGTCAAAATAAAATTGGGTCAATACAAGGTTTTGAACAAATAGCAAATAGTTTTGCATCTGACTGTGTTGCTCAAACAGTTATTGATATTCTTTCTGAAATGGGTTTAGGTAAAAAAGATAAAGCAGAAAAAAAAAAATTGTCTGATTTTTTTAAAAAAGCAGTTATGAAAGTTGAAAAAACAAAAGGTGTAACACAAAAAGAATTGCAAAAAACACTCAGAACGTATGAAAAGGCAGTAAAAGAACTGTCAGGATGGATTGAAGATAATAATGAAAGCATTTCTGGTTCAGAATTAGTTAGATCTCTTGAAAATTCTAGAGAAAAATTAAATCTAGACATTTCAGTTATACCTGAGAAGATTCGTAAAAGAGCAAAAAAAGTTTTAGATTTAGCTGTAGAATTTCAACAAAAAGATATAAAGGAGAAGAAGAGTGCTCCTTCAAGAACAAGTGTATTTGATGCTGTGTCAGCAGAGCTAAGTAACCTTTTCAGAACTTATGCTCCTACGTATTCTGCATTATCAAGAAGAGACAAGAAGATATATTCTGAGTTAAAAAAAGATTTTGGTGAAAATAGTAAAGAGCTAGAGGACTTTGCATCAAAAGTATTAAGTAAGGAAAAGTTTGAATCAAAAACAACTCAATTTATAAACTTACATGCTTTTAGGATTGACAATCTTCCTGCTGTGCTTTATGTAGATAATTCTCTACAATTAATGACGATAATCAAGGAAGCATTAAAGCCTCTTGAGAAGAGATTTCCTTCTGTATTTGGTAAATCACAAATGAATGTCTCTGCTTCTGGAGAGTTGGCTAGAGCTGTAACTATAAGTAAAAATATAAATATAGATCCAAATACTGACACTATAACATTATTCGCAAAAGCTAATGTAAAAGATAGATATGGTATTGCTTTTGAACATGGAATAAATCCATCGAAAAAAGGTAGAGGAAAGGGTAAATATTCAAAGTACTCAAACATTAAACGGTGGATAGAAGCTAGAAAGAAACGTGGAGTATGGGACGATTCTGGTTGGGGTAAGCTAAAAGGGTCTGAAGATGAAAAAACCAGACAACAATCATATGTGATCATGAGGAAAATAAATGAACAAGGATTAGCACCATCAAGAAGTAGAACTTACAACAATAGGATTGCTCCTGCAGGTGAAAATATTATAAAACATCAATTATCGTTAGCTGAAAAGCATATTAGGACTGAAATAGATAAAGTTGCCAAAGAAATAGAGATAACTCAAAAGTTTTACTATAGGAAACATAAAGAAGCATCTAAGAAAAACAGTAAGGATAAAAACTCACTAAGAGATGAGCTATATTTTATGGATAGAATAGTTAAGCAAGCAAAAACTGCAACAACTGCATTAAAGACATTGAATTCTTCAATAACAAAACAAAGAGAATTGTTGACAAATTTAGATAGAAAAGGTTTATTGAAGAAAAACATTGATAGAGCTGAAAATAGAATCTTAAGAAATATTGGCAAGTCACTAGATGTTTTAAAGAAAAGTGGTAAAAATATACTAAACAAGGCTAAGATAAGTAACATAAAAGCTATTGTTAATCAGTACAACAAAAAAGGAATGACCGATAAGGTCGGAGCTTTAGGTAAAATATTAAAAATTATCTCAAAAGCGAAATAAGGAGAGTTAATGGCCAATAGTAAACTGACATCCTCAATCAATGAAATCAATTCTGCGATCTCAGGAATAGATATTAAAAAATTATATGACGTTATAGCCGCTATGGCAGCCATAACAGGACTTTCAGATACAACTAAGGGTAAGACAGCTAAAATGGATTTTGGTATCTCTAACGACACCTTTACCGACCTTAAAAAGTATGCAAAGTATTTGAATGAGAATAATGATCAATTACAAGAATATATTGATAAACAACAAAAGATAATAAACAATACCAAGAAAAGGTCAAAAGCTCAGAAAGAAGCTAAAAAGAATCTTGTTGATGCTCTAACCGCACAAAATGTATCAAGTACAATTACTGGTGGTGGTCGTCCACCTATGGCTGAATATGGTAAATTCACTAAAGCGTTAAAATATACTGGATCTGCTCAAATTGGCAAAAAATATGATAAAGAGTTGCTTAAGAATGCTAAGGGTGTATATGAAATTTACAAAAAAATAAAAGTTAAGTATGATGAAATAAACTCTGAGCTTGAAAAGAAGGTTAAACTTTTATCAAGAATAAACAATAAAAGGAAACTGTCTGCTGTTGAACTTAAAAATGCCACAAAGGAACTAGGTATAAGCAACAAGAAAATAGTCTCACTAGAAACAGAAGCTAGATTGTTGACCAATACTGCTGTAAAATACAATCAACTTAAAGATGCTAAACGTAAAGGTGTCAAAGAAGAAGTTGATGGCCAAAAAAAGAAAGTAAGTATTTTTAAGAAAGTTAAAAAGGTTCAGAAAGAAGTAACAGATGAAGCAAAGAAAGAAGAAAAGGCTAGAAAAAATATTCTTTCTGAAATAAAAAAAGCTGTTGCAAAATATACAGACTTAACCCATATAATTAGTCGTATGACTTTTGTTATGACAGCCGCAATATCCTATAAAGTATTTGAGGGTTTCCAACGAGGAATATCTGAATCTGTAGCTGGTTACATAAAACTAAATGATGAAATAAATAAATCTATGACAATGTTGAGTGCACAGGAACAGATGTCATTCTCAGGTATCTACGAGGAAGAAATAATCGAGTTTATAGGTGAATATACCCAAAGCTTAGAAGGTCTCTCTAAAGCTCTCTATGATACTGTCTCTGCTCAAATAGGTGCATCTAATGCAATGAATTTTATTGAAGAATCAGCTAAGGCAGCTATTGCAGGTATAACAACCATAGATGTTGCCGCAGAAGCAGGTATTTCTACAATGAGAGGTATGGGTGAGGAAGTACAAAACATAGCCGATGTTTATGACTTCTTATTTAGGATCGTAGAGCTAGGTAGAGGGACTTTTGCAGATTATGCAAAGAATATAGGTCGATTAACTAATGTAGCCTCTAAGGCAGGTCTAGAAGCCAATGATTTAGGTGCAGCTCTTGCAACAATGACCCAATCACTTAAACCTGATGTAGCCCAAACAGTTTTAAAACAATTGATATTAAATTTAAAAGAACCTACAAAAGAACTTGTAGATATTTTAAGGTCTTATGGCTACACTCTCGCAGATATAAGCCTTGAAACAAATTCACTAGCTGAAGTTACAAAAAAATTAATGGTGCTTAATGAGCAGGAAATAGTTCAAATAACTGGATCAAAACGAGGCTATGAAGCATTAGCAACATTGATGAATAATATGAATACTTATGAAGAATATAGAATTAAAATGTTGAACCGTTCTGGTGCTACTATGAAAGCATATAACACTAGAATACAAACAACCGCTCATAGTTGGAGACAATTCACCTCTAACTTACAGGAGTTCTTCATAAAAATTAGTAAATCCAATAAGGGATTAATATCTCTTTCTGTAAACGTACTTAAAGGCATGTCAGAAAATATAAACACTATCCTACCACTACTAGGAACATTGACTAAAGCAATAGTAGCATTTACTGCAACAAAAATATTTACATCTAAGGCTGTTAGAGATACTTTCTCCTCAATGCGAGAAGATGTTCAATTGATGTTGACTGACTTTAGGAAAGGTAGAGCTGTTGTCGAACTTTTTGGTGGAGCTTTAAAGAATCTTGCTATAGGTGGAGCTTTCTTCCTCGGAACAGTACTAATTGACAACATTATAAAAGCTAGACAAGAGATGGAAATATTTAATGAAGCTGCTCAAGGTGGATTTATTGAAACTGAATTGAACCTAAATAACTTAAAGGAAGTTGTTCAAGAATTTGACGAGAAAATGTTAGATAGCAAAGATGGTGTTGATCTTCTTGAAAGGGCATTTATTTCTTTAAAAAATAATGGCTTAATTGTTGTTGGTGATGAAAGCTTGAATGCTAAAGATAAGCTAGAATTGTTGAGAGGTAGTCTTCAAAAGATAACTGAATTAGAGAACATTAAAGAAAGAGCGACTAAATCTGCAGCAGAAATAGAGGCTACCACAAAATCTAAAACAGCAGGAACTTATAAGGTTACTGGAGGAGAAAAGTTCGCTTTTGGGGCATCCATGGGTACAGCAATATCACTTCCGTCTCAAGAGTTACAAACATTGTATGAAGAGCAGGTAAAAGCAAGAGAGATCCCTCTATCAATATTAAAGTTTATTTCAGAATCAAATGACTTAACTGGAAAGAAACTTGAAGAGTTCATGAAATATAATGTTGAAAGTCAAACCAAAAACTATGATGTGTACTCACAAATGGTTAAAGATTTTAGTGAATCTGGTGGTGGATCAAAAGGTCTATCTGAACTTGTTAAATCAATAGAACAATATCAACTAACATTGGGCGGAATCTCTGAAGAATCAGGAGAATATTATCTAAAATTGCTTGAGTATGAAAAAAAACTCAAGGCTTTAAGAGATAAAGAATTAAAGGAAAACACAACAATAGATTCGTCACAAATACCTTCTGCCCCTGGGAATTTCGGCAAAATTGGATCATACACAGTTAGCGGAAGACAAACAAGTACTGTTGTTGCTGCATATAACGAATTAACTCAATTCAAGAAAGACTTTTTTGTGACCTTTAGTGAGGAACTTAAGAAGTCTGAAGAAATAGTTAGTGCTGGCAAAGTTAGTGCTAAATACAGAGACTTATTATCTTCATTGAACAATGAGATTGAAAAGCTAAATAAGCAAACAAATGATATTTATGGTAATGCTACTGACCTTATCGCTAGATTAACTAAAGAACAAAAAGATTATAATTACACACTTGATAGACTTGCCGAGCTAAATAAAATCACTGAAACTGAAAGGGCTGATCTTGAAAGAAAGAAGGCTGAACAGACTGAGTTGGCTATTCAGAAAGGTATTGATCTAAAAGGAATTATCTCAGACATCTACAAAGCTGAAGTTGAAGGATATAAAAAGAAGGGTAAATCTAGTGAGGAAGCAAAAATTGCTGCTTTAGGCGATATTGCTAAATTAGATCAAGATGCTTTTCTACATAAATTATTAGGTGATACAACAAAGGATCTTTCTCCAGAGATTTCTAAGCGTATACAGGCTGTATTAGACAAGTTAATCTCTTCAGAAGGTGTTAAGTCATTTAACTTCGGAAAACCTATGCAGGACGTGTATAGGGACGTTAAGGATGATTATAGGAATGAAGCTGATATAACTGCAGGTATTAATAGAATATCAGATATTGCTAAGAAATTTATAAGTCAAATAGAATCAAGTATAACTGACCCTCAAGTAAAAGAAGTTTTAACCAATGGAGTACTTGATGCCGCTAAAAAGTATACAGAAGAATTACGGGAAGAATCTAGTAAATTCTCTAGTGCTGTTGCTGCTTACCAAATAAAACTTGATACTGCATCAGAACTAAATACACCTTCTTTTATGCAATCATTGATGGGTGGTAAAAGTATTAGAGTTCAGTCTAAAGAAGCTACAGCTAAAGCAGGAGCCCTTAGAAGTGATGCAGAGGAAAATTATGGTAGTGTTCAAAATCTCATAGAAGTCGCTGTTAGAGGTGATGGAGAAGCTAAACAAGTACTAAATGATTTAATAACTGCTACGGCTGATGCTTCTAAAAAAGCTGAAATGGTTGCAACAAAAAGATGGGATGCAATTAAAGACCTTTCAAAAAAAGCAGCACAAGCAATTAGTCAAGCTTACATGGATTCTATACAAAATGAGATTAATTTAGAAAAGATAAGGCATCAACAAAAAATGGACAATATGGATGAAGAACTTGATAAAAAAATAAAATCTATTGATAATGAGGCATTGACTGAAGAACAAGCTAAAATCATTAAGACTCAAATAACAGAGGAATATACAGAAAAGAAAACTGAGGCAGAGAAAAAGAATAACAAGAAAATGGCTGCCCTTGAACATAAAAAAGCGGTATATGGTATTCAATCAGCTTATGCTCAAGCTTTAATGTGGGCTGTTGTTGCTGCGAAAAGTAATCCATTGATTGCTGCAGGATACGCTGCATTAGACACAGCAATTTTCCTTAAAAACATGAAAGCTGAAAAGAAAGCATATAGTGAAATAAAGGCAGGATTTAGAGTTGGTGGATATACTGGCGATGGAGACAAGGACGAAGTTGCAGGTGTCGTTCATAAAAGAGAAGTTGTATTTGAGTCTGAAATCGTAGATGGCCAAGAAGATGATATTATGAGACTTAGACAAATGCTTAAATCTGGAGTCAAAGCTTCTCAACTGATACAGGGGCAATACAGGACATCTGGTTCTCCAGAGTATAAAAACACTATGACTACTCCAAAAGTCTCTGTAACGACATCTGCGGACGCTACAGGCAATAAAGAAATTGTAAATGAATTGAAGAAAATAAAAACTGTTGTTCCTCCAGAAATTGATCCAGAAGACATTTATGTTATGTATCATGATGGTAAAAACAAATATGCAGGAGAGTATTAATGAGTAGTAAAAGAAAAGTATATAAAATAGAAATTATTGAGCATTGGAATGGAAGTTTTCTTGGTGGAGAAAATGTTTTAATGACATTTAATCATGATGAAATATTTAAAATGTCAGTTGACCCTATGTCTATAATGGCATTTGACTTTTTTATGAGAAAACCTAGAAAGGCAAGTTTTTCCTTGCCTTATACTTCTGAAATAAAGACACAAGTAGAAGAGTCTACAAGAATTGGAGGAACACTATATTTTGATGAATATGGAACTTTGTTGTTGGAAGATACAGTGCTATTAAACTATAAAGAAAAAACAGAACTAATAACTGGACTATCTGAAATATTTGTAAAAATATATGAAGAAAAAAACAGTTCTTTTGAGGAAATATTTGTTGGGACAATAGACTTGTCTAATAGTTCCTTTGGTGATGGAGGAAAAGAATGTTCAATCATTGCCTATGACACATTAAGGATTGTTAATGATGTGTCTAAAAAGCTTAAATTCATACCAACAATAACAAGTGAAGATAAATACTTTGAAGTTTCATCAGTTGATTTAATGACATCACTAAGAAAGATTGTTACCGAATATTTAAATATTAACATAGACTTCGATATAAATGGTTTTGTTTCGTCATATCAAGAACTTCACAGTGGAAAATTAAACTCTAGTACATCATTTATAAAAAGTGCATTTGAATATGACAGAGCAAGTGGAGAAGATGATTATATTTTTTCACAAGTTGGAACTGTTGCGGATACGAATAATCCAGTAAAACCATTCTATAGTATGTTTAGAAGCACATGGGAACCATATAGCGATACATCAACTTCTTCTCATTTTGCAGATAGTGGAGATCCAAACAGGCCTTCAAATATTGATGATTTTATGGATAAGTTCTTTGGTGAAGAGGGTGATAGCTCTGGAGCTCTTTCATTTCTGAAAAAAGTCATAATAGGTAATGACAACATATATAATCCCATTAATCAAGGGGCAATACCTGTTGGAGCAACACATGATTATGCGTCATTTTTTGCACCTATATACAATAGACAAGCCGAACCAAACGATCCTGCCTTTTACTTGCCAAACATGCAATATGTGTATAGTGTACTGTGGACAACAAAGCGTGGAGAACTGGGAGAAACAATAAGTACTAAATTCATGAGATGTGTTCCAGTATTCACTATGTCAATAACTAGAACTCAAGATGAGGCAAGTTATTCTATATTTAGTATTGACTATGCTATTGGGTATATTTGGTTAGATAATAGCGTTACTACAAACACAGTTGTTTTGACAAAAATAGATTCAGACATAAATCCATACTCCTTGCAAGAAACAGCAATTGGAAGAATCTTTTTTGAGTTTAATAAGAGTACAGAAGAATTTGAATTTCTGAATAATGGAGAAGAAACTGAGTACGAGGAAGCAAGAGCATCTATTAAGAAGGCTTTATCTAGGGCATTTTTCCCAGAAAAAGATGTTGGAACAAAAATAAGAACAGGTGGAAAGTTGTATGTGGCTACAAGTTCCTCAGATAGATCAACAATAGAAGAATTTGAAGAAGACCAAATATACCAAGCTTATTATGAAAAAAGGGGCTTTTCGGATTTAATTAGATTTTTGTCTTTTGTAAAGAAGGAGAAATGGCTTTGTAATGAAGAAGGGAAAATAAAGAATAATCCAGTTGATTTCTCTGGAACACCAATATTTACGATCACAAAATATGAGACATATAATAGTAAAAAAAAGAAAAATACTTTGAACGAAAATCTAGCTGCATTAGATCCTTGGTACATTGGTGATACTGACGGTAAAACAGAAAAAGAAATAGATCAAATGATTTCTGACTGGAACAACAATTATAAACAACCACTATTAGAGGACTATGGAATATTGTTTGACGGTGATTATTCAAGGGAAAGCACAATTACAACACTAAACAGGGATGGCAATGATTTGTCTTTGCTTGGAATTGGTGAAATAATTGAACTTGACATATATACAGGAATGTTTAAAGATATTCACGTAAATGGAAAATTATACATAATGGAATACAAACTAGACGATACAATAACAATAACAGGCTTATTTAAGTCATATTAAGGAGATTAAATGTATATCCCAAAAGAACCTAGACACTTAAGAGTTATTTCTGGAACAGACGAAGTAACAGGAACATTTATCATGTGGCAGATACCTTCAGCCACAGTAGTTGATTATATTAAATTTAAAGCACCTAACGGAGCTACAAGCATAGTTTCTCTTGATGATACAGAACTAACAGCATTAGAGCTAAAAGGCTCCCTACAGTTTGGAGTAATAACTGCAATAAAACTAACATCAGGCTCAATGGTTGTTTGGAATTAAGGAGTTATAATGAGGTTAGCAAAAATAGCAAGATATATCAGAAAAACAGTGTCAGTTATTTTAGGATTTATCATTACAGATGAAAATGATGATTATCTTGTAGACGAAAACGATGATTACATAACATGGCAATAAGGAGAATAGAATGGCAAATAATCCAAGACCAGAAAAGTTAATGACTCCAACAGGATCAGTTTCTCTTACCACTAAAGTTAGAACAGTAGAAGGAGACGCATCAGGAGTAGAAACAATAGATACTATAAAAAACTTTATAGATTCAGAAAATAATGAAAATAATATACTTTATGTAGGTAAGCATGGTAATGACACAAATAGCGGTAAAACTCATGCAAATGCTTTCTTGACAATAGGTGCTGCAATTGCTGCTGCATCTGGAGAAACACCTGCTGCAGATAATAGATTTAAAATAGAAATAGTTGATGCAGGAAATTATACAGAAAATTTAACCATACCTGAATGGGTTGGAGTTATTGGTTTGGCTGCACTAATAGACGGACAGCATACAGTAGCCGACAATACAGCTCTGTGGGCTTTTAGATTGCTCTCTAGTACTGGAACATGTATAACTAAGTCAACAGGCTCTGGTAGTGCTCTAATTCGCTCAGAACGGATGATCTTAACAAATGGTACAAATGGAACACTTGTTACCTCTGGGCAAATTGTTTTTGAAGGTGGATCTATTGAGGTTGAAAATGGATTTGGTTTTGGGTCAACATCTAGTTCAGATCAAATAGTTACTGTTGATGGAATAACTATTACAGGTACTGGTATTGGTGCAGGAGTTAGTGGTTCTGGTGAAATGTGCATTAGAACAAACTGCATAATGGATTCTGGAAGTGGTACAGGATTACAAACAATAGGAACTTCAATTGTTAATGCAATTGTAAACAGAATTGAGTGTAATACCACTTATAACGAAGGTGTTAATACTTCTTTAAATCTTACCTGCGTTAAATGCGTTGGAGCCACTGTTAAGAATGGGAATGGAAAAATTGTTGACAATGCTAATGTAGCTCTTTTAGATGATGCGACATTTATATCTTTTCCATTAACACCAAGTTCAGTGCCAACCGCTAATTACCATGTTACGAATAAAAAGTATGTTGATGATTTAGCCTTACCAGTAAGCAAAGAAACTATAAAGACAGGCAGTAATTGCTTAACTTTAAATGGTTCCAATAATTATATTTCAGTTAGTCCAAATACTGATTTTGAGTTTGGTACTGGTGACTTTTCTTTATTCTTGAATGTAAAATTCGATACAATAAAAACTGGTAGAAATAATTTTATTGAACAAAGCGGAAACAACCAGAGAGCCTTACAATTTGAATATGATAGTACTGCGAATAGAATCAGACTTGGATTGCCAGAAGACAAATCGTCTGGATCTTCATGGGACTATGCAGATTTTACTTATACGATGGTTGCTAATACTGATTATTATATTGTAGCATATAGAGAATCTGGAACTACCTATTTATATATAAACGGTTCTTTAGTTAGCTCAACAGAAGGTTTGAACGGAACAAATCAAGACACAGGAAGTACTGCTCCTATTGCTATCGGTGCTTTATATGTAGATGCTTCCAATACATACTATCATATTGATGGCAAAATTTTTGGTGTAGGGATAACAAAGGGAACTTTATCCACAACAGACAAAACAGCTATTCAACAAGGCAATATACCTTCTGCTGATAATCTGTCTCTTTATTTGCCTCTTGCAGAAGGTTCAGGAAGTGTTGCTTATGATGTATCAGAAAACGATAATCATGGAACTATTAATGGAACTTTAACCAATGTTTGGGATAACACTCAGGATGATTTCCACTACAATAATGATTATGGTTTTAGTGGTACATATCTACAAACAACTCTCCAGAATATTGATGTTCAGAACTATAAAGTTGGAAATGAACCATCATATCTTATTGACGGTAATGACGGTGGAACTCATTTTCATAGTAATTCCACTTATACTAATTTTTGGGTTAAGACTGACCTTTTAGTTGCTCGTATAGTAAAGAAATTTAGTTGGGGATTCTTTATTAATACTGAATATATGTCTGACACAATAGAAATTCATGGAAGTAATGACGATTCCTCATATACATTGTTAGGAACTGCTGTGACCGATAGAGCGACTCCAACATGGCTAACTGAATTAGAGCTCGACAATAGTACTGCTTATAGATATTACAAACTTGTATTTGTTTCATCAGTGGCAAGATATATTATGGGATATGAATGGAAACTTTATGCACAAGATTCTATAAATGGACGTATTCCTGCATTGACAGATGGTTCAGCAGATGCTATCGGTGGAGAAGTTCAATACCCATCAGAACTTGGAGGAACACTTTCAAATGGCTCAGAAACAGCTGTTGAATTAGTTGTAACAATGGAAGGAGATAGATATGATTTTAGTAAAGCTAATATAACTGAGCTAAATAATTACCCATTATTACCTGAAACTAATCCTACTGTTCCATTCCAAGTTGCTTCAAAAAAATATGTTGATGATAATAGTGTTTTATGGGACTATACTACAAATAAAGCAACAGGAAACTGTATACTACTAAGTAGTGCGACTGGTTGCATTAAAACACCAAATGTAGTTTATGACAAGATAGGCACAGATGACTTCTCTATTAATTTTCTTGTAAAGAGAAATGGTGCAAATAGAAGCTGTATTTTTGCTTGGGGATCAGCGACAGATGCTGACAGAAATTCCCTTCAAATTGACATTGATGAATCAAACGATAATTTAAGATTTGCTGTTACTAAAAATATTGGTGGGGTAAGACAAGATTTATCTTCTTTTGAAATTGTAACCAATGATAACGATGGAAAAATTTTAAATGATGGAAATTGGTATAAGTGTGCTGTTTTACGTAAGAACAGAACTTTTTATATGTATGTCAACGGTGTAAGTGTTCCATATACAAATAAATATAGCTCTGATCTTGAAAACGTAAGTATCGAGGCTTTTGATTATGGATGGACAATTGGACAAACAGAACACGGTATTCTTCAAATGGAAGGATATGTTAGTGGAATCCAATTTACAGCAGGATCTCTTGTTGATGAAGATCTACAAAGAGTAATTAGCTGTAATCCAATTAATGAATTTGGAAAAGTTATTTCAAATTATCCATTAGCAGAAGGAGCAGGTGGAATTGTATATGAATCATCTGGTAACGGTAAATCTGGGTATATAACTAGTGCATTCACATCGGCTTGGGGAAACACTCAAGACAATTATTTCTACAATAACGATAAAGGGTTCTCTGATAGATTGTTTTTCGATGGATCAACAAACTACGTTACACTTCCTAATGGTGGTGGAATTGGTTCAACCTTTATTATTGGTGCATCATTCTTGATGACTGATATAGCAGGTAGTAGAAAAATACTTAATTTTAGACCATCTGGTGGAGATCAAAATGAGATAAGACTTGAAATAGCAAGTGGAAAATTAAAGCTAACTGCTATCGATGCAAGTGGTTCTGGTGGTAATACATACAAACAATATACTTGTAATACAGAAGTCCAAAAAGGATTACCATACAAGGTTTTAATGGTTTGGGATGGAACAGATTTAAAAGGTTATCTTAAAGAATCAGATAATGAATATTATGAAGATGCTCCTTATGTAAAAGGTATGGACGGATCATTATCAATGACAGATACAACAAGAATACGGAGATTGGGTGCATCAACAAGCAATTCAGATAAATTTAAAGGTCTTATCTCTGACATATTTGCTGTAGAATACTCATTAGAGAACTTAAATAAGATATTCTCTGGGGAAGAATTAACTTCTTATTCTAGACGATGGCGTTTAGATGAAGTATCTGGAACCAACATAGAAGATAGTTCAGGAAATAATGATGATGGAGTTTTTCAAGGAACAATGTATGTGTCAAAAGTACCTGCATTATTAAACGGATTAACTGATGCTTCCTACGATGAAGTAGAATATCCTGCATTAGCAAATGGAGCTATTGGAAATAATTCAGAAACTACAGTCGCAACTGTAAGAATAAATGATAAATATTCTTTTAAATCTATTGAATTAACCGATAGTACAAAGCCTTTCAAACCTAACTCAGGGACAACCACACAACTAAATGCCTTAACAGGTATGACAGGTGGAGAAGAGTATTACGATACAGATAGAAATACTAAATTTATTTACAACAACAGCTTATCGAGCTGGGTGGAGGTATAGATGTCAAGTTTTTTTAAAGGTAATACGTTATACCGTCAGGATTCTGACGGTAACTACCTAAAAGCAAACGATATAATTCCAGTTAACCATTGGAAGCTTCAAGAGGAATTTGGAGGTTTTATAAGTGATAGTGGAGCAATACCACTGTCTTTGACTGGAGTAGACACAGGTGTTAATCCTTCTGGTAAAGTAGGTATATCATGTGAATTTAATGGATCAACAAGTTACTTAAGGACATCTTCTGTTAGGAATGACACAATAGGTTCTTATGCAGCGTGGGTTTATCGAAAAGGAACTGGAGTATTCCAATCTTTATATTCAAGTTGTAGGACAAATTCAGAATATTATAACTTTAATATTGCAATAACAACAGATAACAAATTTACTCTGTTTGTAAGAGAAAACTCTATTATTAGTTATATTACAACAACAAATATAATTCCTCAAGATACTTGGACACACGTTATTGTTACGTCAAATGGTACCACAAGCAAACTCTATATAAACGGAATCGAAGAAGATATTCTCATTGTCTCAGGCACAAACAATGGAAGTTGGATGAGCAATGTTACAAGCAGAGTTAACACTAACATAGGTCGAACAGAAAGACAAACGATAACAGACTATTTTGATGGATCAATGGAAGATGTTAGGCTATATGACTATCCTTTATCAGAACAAGAAATTATCACAATTTACAATAATGGTAACGGTACACTAAATAACGGGTTGTTAAGGCTTTTCCCAACAATACATGAACCTATTCATCACTGGAAACTACAGGAAGAGTCTGGAACTGTTGTTAACGATGCAATGAATGGAGTATCTTTAGCCAATACAAATGCTACACAAAATCAATTAGGAAAAGTTGGAAAGGCTTATAGCTTTAATGGATCAAGCTCTTATTGTGAAGTAGCATTACCGTCAGATATAAAAACAGCAACAGGAACTTTTGCGGTTTGGGCTAATTTTGGAGATACCGCTGAAAATACTGAAGCAGTCTTAACAGTTTCAAAAAGTGGACAAAATACTCGTTTTGCTATTCGTAGAAGTGGAGCAAGCGAAGGATTGCAAGCTTTATGTCAAGAGAATGGCACTTATCAATGGATAGCCAACATTGATTGTCAACTTACTGGTGCAGGATGGATCCATATTGTATTAACTCAAGATGGCGTTGAACCTAAAATTTATATTAATGGACAAGAGCAAGCAATAACGTTCCAAATTGACACAAACAAAACTAAATGGTTAACATTTGCTAATTTTGATCTATTTTCAATAGGTGTAACTAAAGCAATAGGAAACTATGGTTATTTTAACGGATTAATAGAAGATGTAAGACACTATAATTATGCTTTATCTAATCAAGAAATAAGAAACCTGTACAACAATAATAAAGGTTGTTTATTATCATAACTTTATTGATTGTGGCTCGATACGTAAGCTGTGTTAAGACTTTATATTAAAATAGTATCAAAACACTACACAAAAAAAATAGCCCCTTAAATGGGGCTTTTATTTTATAGGAGAAAGACTAACTTTCAAATATTCTTGAACTTGTTCCTCTAAATCTAGTATCTGCATGTATGTGATGCTTATATACCTTTATATAATTAAATCCTACAGCAAATAAAGACTCTAAAATCTTATAATCGTCAAATTTACTTATACGCTTAATATCGAAGCCCTCAGAGCCGAAAGTTTCTGGCAAGTGTGTTGACCCACTAGCACCACCGATCTCTTCGTTATGACGACTACACCTCGTTCCAGATGTAATTACAAATGGAACTCCTGCCTTTCTTCTAGCAAGTATTAATTTGTCCATTGCATATCGGTTAACCTTAATTAAGCCACAACAAGGGCACATGAATTCTATTTCCTGAAATTCAGGATAATAAGGACTCCAGTTAATTACAACTTTATTTTTGGTATTGCCCATGCTATCCTCCAACAAATTGACTAAAGTAAGATAGATTGTCATTATATTCTGCCTGTAGTGTATTTATGACATCTGTAGCTGATGTGGATAAAAACTCTGCTCTAAACACTCTAAAGTCCAATGAACTAGCTTCAAAGAACTTCCACCCAGAGCCTAACGGACTTGCAAGACCAAGAGTACCCTTAAATACAACTGCACCATTACACGACAACCACCCAAAATCAGCATCATTATCTACAACAAGACTAATGTTGTTTAGACCTTCTGCATTAAGTTCTCCAAGGACATTTACTGCTGTAGAAGTTCCTTCATCTGGCTCAAATTTAACATCTCCAGTGGCAGTATTAATTAGTACCTTTACGGAACCTGTTGTAAGTATTGGGACAAATGTTCCTGATAAAGTTTCATTATGGGCTTCAAACCACAAATTAATTTTAAATTTAGGTAACATTCCTCCGAAGATTGTTGCCTCAAAATAATCTGAGCCCTCAACATTAACACCTAAAGTGTAAAGTTTTGGAGCTGATGGTTTACTTGCAATTGAGAATGTTCCTGTTGAAAATTCATTACTTATTGTTTTTACTTCCTGTCCAATTGAAGTTGCTTCATCTGTCCAATTAGTAGTTCTATTGTATTCGTCAAAGTTTAATATTGGACTACCCTTAATAGATCTAGGTTCAAACGAAGGATTGTAAACCTCTAATTCTGGTACCATATTACCCCCTAAAAACCCAATTTATATTTTTAGATACAGACATCATTGCAGGAGTTATTGAATCCATGACAACATAAAACTCCCTAGATAAGTCTATTCCTCCAATAGCTTTAACAAGCCTTGCAGCCGCTTCTGAGCAGATCAAAGTCTTTTCTCCATCAGTTAATTCTTTCATTTCACAATAATCTTTTATCTTTAAGTTGTTGAATAATAACCTTACCCCTATCCAACCTATACTCCACCAACCATATTTCTTCCCAGACAAAGACAATATTTCTTCTTGAATCTGTTCTTTACAAGAGTTCTGTATAGGTATTTCAAATCTACCAACCTCAAGTTTACCTTTCATAAATTTGTTGTATAGTTGATTAAACGTATATGACTTCCGTACGAAGCCTTCATTGAGACTTTCATAAGTTGTAATGTTATTTTCCCCTCCATTATAGATAATGCCTGTATGTGACCAATGCGAAGCTGTGAAGTATTTTATTGCTTTAGAGAAGATGCCATTATTTGAAAAATTTAAAAGTGTACCTTCTTTAAATAAAAAGAGCTTAAATATTAATTTCTCTAAAGTTGTTTCATCTGAATAAATAACATTTTCTAAACTTGGCAAATGTAAAGTATTTACTAAATATAAATTAATTGCATTTAAATCATTTCCACAAATATTTATCACTAAATTATCTAAGTTTCTTTCAACTATTTTTTGAAAAGTTCCTTTCGGAAGAATCATTGTTCTATTCATTTTTACCTCAAAATCTTTCCGTTATATTCTAATCCAGAAAGTTCCCCATTAAGTTTTCCTAAAGTTTGTTTTGCGTCATAAATTGTTCTATCGACTATTAATTTATGTGCAACTAATAATAAATTCAACTGTTCATCAATTGATGAGAACATTCCTTCACTTAGCGAAATATTAATTGTTTTTATAAGACTTTCTGCATGACAGTTATGCCAATTGTTAAATTTTGAAATAACTATTTCTGGTATTTTTTCTTTTCTCCACTCCTCATTGTAAGCAACAATAAGATCAGTTATTGCATTACTATGTAGCTTCACTAGATTTACTTTTTTTTCTTTTTTGGCTAATCTAATGATTTCCCTAAGTTTATCTTCCCATAACTTTAATTTAATAGACAGCATTTTCCTAAACATAATATTTCTTCCAGAGCAATAAACCTCACCATGATGAAGTATTGAAATGTTTTCTAAATGAACTTTTCTTATTGCCCTTAAATAAGAAAATATCTCATTTTCGTGAGGATCTTTTATCTTTGGCTTAGTAGGAAACATTCTTTTCCTAATTCTTAATCCTGCGTAATAGGTTCCTAACCCAACCACAGACATAATCATGCTTCCAAAAATATTATCCTTGTCAAAAGACTCTAAGATCATTTGTAATAAATTTAATTCCATTGTGTTTCTCCTAAAATAATTTTTATAATGTGGAGAAGATACATTTTTAAGAGAATTTGTCAAGCAAATAGAATTGGGAGAACAATTAAGTCTCCCAAAGAAAGGTTAAAACTTTAATGATTGTTTCTGGATAAAACCTCTATTCGATAAAAAACTCTTAGCTTTTCTAAATGCTGTCTTAACTGTATTTTTCTTATGTGGTCGTTTATCTAAACAAAATGGAAAAGGTGCAAACGTGTAATAATATAAATTATACGTCTTGTCCAACGTGAGCCTCGTCACGAAGATATTATATTTTTTAAGCATTAAATACTGGTTGTGTCTTAAAGTCCTGTTAGAAGCCGTTGTTTTTCCTTGAAACTTGCTTTTGACATCAAACCAACAATAACCCAAATTATCTTCAACTAATAACAAATCATGTTTAGCATTTGGAAACTCGTTAAAGAAGTGTGTGGTGAACTTAACTCGATAATCAGGAGTATATGGTATCTCATCAATGATAGTCTTCTCTACTGCTTTCTCTGTGGTCTTAAGAGTCTTAATAAACTCATAATTTACTTTTTCTGAAACAAAGAATTTGGTAGGTTCTCTATCCCATTTTGAGACAAAATTATTCTCTTTAGCAATATCCAGCCAAACCTCAAAAGCTTCTTCGTAGGTAGATTTATTACTCATAATAAAAAAGCAGGATTACTCCTGCTCCTCACATTGCTTCTCAATATGTTCTATTAAGGCTTTTTTCTTTTCTTCGATTATTTCCTTAATATCTTCAACAGTACTTCCGTATAAATAAATTAACATATTATCATATAATCCTTTCTTTGATAGATTGTAACTAGCACATAGACTATCTTCGAGGTATTCAAATACTCTTTCCTCAACAGTCATGTTTTCTTCTTTGTATATTTCTTTTATTTTGTTGACTTTACTTCTTAAAGATGTGACAGAAACCTCTTCAGCTACAGCAAGCAAGTCTTCTAACTCTTGTTTATCCTTAACCTTACTTTTAACAGATGCAACCTCAACAAGTTTGTCAAAGCCGATACTTTTTAAAGTTTCCTCGTCATAGTCTAGTTCAACTACAAAGCACTTATACACACGTATAATCTTGTTTATAATTGCCATAGACATATTATACTCTTGATCAATAAACTCTTTAAAGGTTTCATATCCTGCTTTCTTAAACAGTCTCCTATTTTTAACATCAGACAATGACTCTCCAAGCTCAATAAATATCTCATTGATCTTTCCTAAATTTTTTCTAACAGAACCTAAGTCTAGTCTATCTTCAATTCCTTCAAATAATTTCATCTAAATCTCCTTTCTTAAGCCAAGATTTCGTTTAAGTCTTGTAGCTCTAACCATTTGTTTATTAGTTTCTTTAAATACAGCCCAGTTCTCTTCTCTCATCATTCTACGCTTTTCCTGACGTGAAAGATCTTTGTACTTTTTGTCATCCATAGATTTTGTTTTAAGGAACTCTTTAAGGAATCCTCTTCTTTTCTGTCTGGTATTGCCGTCTAAACTCTTAATTTTACTCATTTGTTTTCTCCTATTTGTTTTTGGTTAATCATTAACTATTGCATCTACTAATTTAGTATAAAAGTTATGTTCGTCCTCTATAGTTTCATATGAAAGACAATTCTTTCCCTCTGAACAATATCCAGACTTAATACACTTTCTGACAAGTATATCTTCTAAAAAAGGCTCAATCTTCATTGCCTCTTCACGTAACATCCACATAAATGTGCTTGTTTCATGCCAAGATTTAAAACAGAATCTTGTACTATAGATCTCTATAAATCTTTTCAATGGTAAATAAAAACTTATTAGCCTTATCTTACCTGAGTCATCTGTTAGGTCTGGTCGAGAAGTACTACAACTATAAAGTCTATTAACTAAGTTGTGTGTTCTCAAGTGAGTATGCACTCTATCTGGAACCTCTGCCTCAACTTCAAAAATATATCTATCAAGTGTTCCGTGCATTTGAAATAGAGCCTTCCTAAATAGGCTATCAGACATTTTCATGTCATCAGGTGTATTTTTACTCATACAAGTTCTCATTGCCCTTAGAAGCTCATTACGTCCTGCTAAAACCTTAAATCTAGTTATTCTCACTTATCCTCCTTTGAATAATACCCAAACTTTATTCTTAAACAAGTTCTCTTAAGTTTCATCAGGATAGCATCAAGAAATACATATTTCCCAAAGTAACCTATTCCAAAGATTGCTAGCTCTTCAAGAGACACATCTCTGTCAGATTCAAGTATCTTTAACAATCCATCATTACTTAAACCTTCATCTATAGAAATCTTGTTTGTTGTTTCAAAATGATCTATTACTGTAAATAACTTATTTGAATTAAATAAAATATCTAGAAAAGACAATGAACTTGCCCTTACAGAGACAATAAATAAGTCAGCAAGCTCTAGCAGTATCTCGTATTTATCTCCACTCTTAAGAGCCTTTACTAGCTCTGCACGCTCTTCTAGTTGCTTCTCAAAAGCATTGTTTCTCCCAAAGAAAGAATGTACATCTAAAATATCAAACTTAATCATCTCATTTAGAATTGAGTCAGCTTCTCTCTTCATACTAAGCCTACAGTGTATTTAATAAACAACTTTGCCTCTGTTTTCAAGTGTTTAATGTCCTTAGAATTATTAACTTTCCAAAAGTCAAATAAGCTATGTTTATAGTCAACAATATCAGCTTCTGGCAGATTAGCTGCATTGAGCTCATTTGCTATTCTTGGATTAATAACATAAACAGGAGATATTTTCCATTCTGGGAAAGACTCGTGAATTTCATCCATAAGGTCTTTAATTAATTCTTCCTTACGTTCATGGTAAAAGAACATACAAGTGTCAAAGTTATTTGAACCAAACATAATCTGAGAAATAGTCATTCCTACGTCTCTAGCAAGTACCTGAATAAAGTGAGAGGGATTATGTTCTACAACTAAGTCCTTCATGGTTGCTATTGCTCTTCTAACCTCATCTGTCTTTTTGTTTGGGAAAAATTGCTTGAACTCATCTACAGATGATATGTTTGTAACAAAGATATTATCAGGTGCAACTTCTTTTACCTGTTTAACGAAAGTATCTTTGCCTGCTTTTGGGTGACCATTAATTGGACAAACTATTATTTTCATGTAATCTCCTATATTTTATCTATTAAATCTAAAACTTTCTTAAGATCAAGATTGGTTTTTCCAGACATCTTGAAGCCTAACCTAACAGAAGGTTCTACAAATCCTTTGCCAACAGTACAACAATTATACTTTCTTCCTTTAGTTTCAATAAGTTTAAATCTTCCAAAGTCTCCCACCTTAGTCTCTCTTCCTGCTAAAGCGTTTTCAAATACAATAAACCTTAATCCTTTAAGTACGTTTATTACATCTTTTTTTTCAAGTCCTGTTCTTTCAGCTAATTTTTCGTAAAGCTCTTTAGAAAGCATTGTTTCTCTTTTTTTCATCGTTACCTCTTTTTATTAAATAATCGTTTAAATCAAATTCTAAATCTAGTTTAGACAAAGTTTCTGCATAGTTTTCTTTGTCAATCTTTTTTAACAAATCAGGTAAGCTCATTGCTTGAATCTTATCTGTTTTGCTATTGTTGTCTATGTGGTTATATACGGTAGTACCTGCACAATCAAAATCAGGAACAACAACTAATTTCTTATCTGGAAACCTTTTGTGTAGGTCAACAATATTCTTAACATTCAAAGTATTAAGTGCAACAAAATTATTTTTACCTGTTAAGGTTTGATAACTTAAGCAATCAATAATTGATTCAAAAACATATAATTGCATACTAAAGATATTTCCGTAGAAGAAGTGATGTTCTACCATACCTGTGGGTTTGAGGAAAGTCTTACCTTCCAGTGATCTTGTTTGAAAATATACAGGTCTATTCTTTTTGTCGAAAAATGGGAATACAATGGAATTCTTTTCAAAAAATGAAAAATAGAAGAACTCTCTTTTTGATACTCCAAATAGACCTGACTTTATTAAAGTTTCCTTATCATATCGCTGTCTAAGAGTCTGTGAGATACTTTTAGGATTACTTATGAACTTTACACCATAGTAGGATATTAAGTCCTTATTTATGCCTCTCCTGTTCGAGAGATAGGATTTTGTTTTACTTGAATTTTCACATAACCGATAGAAATCACTAAAAATCTTTACTCTTTCAGATTTAAGCAAAGCATTTCTAAACTTTCTTTCAGCCTTTTCCCTTTGAAACGTATCGTTGAATGGCACGTGTCTACCGCCACCCAACAAAGATAACAATTGTCTATGTGAATAAGATGCTCCACAACTAAAACATTTTGCACCATCATCATAAATATGTAGAGAGAAGCTAGAATCGTGGTTGTTCTGGCAACTTATTTTCCTTCCTCGTCTCTTTACTCCCATTGAGTCTAAAGTCGTTAGTATGTCCATGTATCGGCTCCTAAGTAACTATTTTAAATTGATCACCAATATCCTCATTGTCATCTTCAATATCAGTATGTTCGCCTTCGATGATACCAATATATCTTGAATCATTTTCAATTAGCCATGAGAATCGCAATCTCCAATTTGGAAACTTTCCATTTTTGTCTCCACATTGCAAGAATTTAGACTTTTTAATCATTTCAACTATTTTGTCAAAATCAAAGTCTGGTTCCCTTAGTCTTGCATCTAAGTGTCTTTTTCTTGTAGATGACATTTTGGTTAAATGCTTTAATCTACTTCCTTCAAAGTTTTCATGACTCCAATCAACTAGAGCATTCCACTTATCTTTAATTTCTTTATATCTGTTTCTATCTTTTTCTTCTTCATGAACACAGGACACATCATCCAAAAAGATTAATTTGGCATCTTCAGGAACTGTAACAGAAGTTATTAGCCCAACTGTTTTATATCCAGATTCATTTCGGTAAAGAATAGTTAAACTTTCTTCTGACCCTACTTGAATCAAATAAAAACCATACTTCTTTTTGTTCTCGTAAAACTTTTTTGATTGCATAGTGAACTTATAGTGAGTCATTATAGTCCTCCTCTACAAACATATATTGTCCTAGCTCTTCATCGTAATAATAACGATACTTATCATTTCCATCCATGTAAACACTTATGATTGGTTCTTCCATTTATTCCTCCTAGTCAAACATGTCAAATAATTCATTTAATATTTTTTTTCTTAGCTCATCAGTTAATATTCTATTATCATTCTCTAAAATACATTCCGAAAGAGGTTCAGAAACTAGGTAAAGCATTAAGCAATATTTGTTTCTATCCTCTTCAGGAAACTCATCTATGAGGTCTCTTATATCTACAGCAGTCGTATTATCAATAATATCTGAAAGAGCCTCATAAGCTTCTTGAAATTCTAGCAATACATCCTTAAACATCATTACTCCTTTTTGAAGATCGTTCTTTAATTTGCTTTGGACTTAGATCCGACATTTTACCATATTCTTCTTGAAAATCCATAACTGAAGTCCCTACTCCACCGAACCTGCCTTTATCATTTATCAAAAACATTGTATGTTTAGTATCAATACCCATAAATACCTTCTGGTTGTAGGTAGATGGTCTATGAACAATAATAACACCTGTTGCATCATTGACTGGAGCCGAAGAGTGCCTACAGTGTGCCTTAGATGGCTTAAAAGAATTTCTTTCAACATCCTTTGAATTTAACTGACCCAACTCTATTACTGGTAATTGAGCGGAACTTGAAAATCTTTTAAGTTTTTTAGAAATATCATTTATTCTTTTCTCATCACTTCCACCTGATTTAATTTCTCTGGAAGTCAACAATTGTATATGATCAATTATAACTACATCTACACCATTTTTCTTCTTAATTCTTGAAATCTCTGCTAGAATCTCTGAAATTTCATCTAGTTCATCAATAATAAATAAATTATCAATATTAGCCTTTTGTAGAACACCTGCATATTTTTTTAACTCAGAATCAGGCATGTCTTTCATAACATAGTTTGCATCCTTCTTAGCGACCAGAGAGATAGCCTTAGCGAGCATTTCTGCCTTAGATACCTCTACAGACACATAAGCAACTTTATGTCCTTTATAAGCCATCCTGAGAGCTACAGCAAAGCCAACTGATGATTTACCCTGATTAGTATCTCCAAGAACACAGTAAGTATTCCCTGGCATCAATGTCCAAAACTTATCAATACCTTTAAACCCTGTCGTTAGAATTGAGTCAGCTTTATATATATCAGTAACTCTATCAGCAACATCGTGGAGCGTTTCTGTGGACTTAGAGGACATTATTTCAATGAACTCATATAATTTACCTAATTCAGATAAAAGTTCATTAGAGTGCGTCTTGTTAGCCGTCAGCTTTGTTAGTTTTTTCTGAAAGGACTTAACTGCATTCTGTTTAAAGTTTTCTACAAAAATCTCAATCATATCTTTTAAATAATCTTTGACTTTCATAGCTTCAATTGATTCAAACAGACCTAGTACCTTTCCTTCGCAATGAGAAAGCTGTAACTGGTATAACACATTATCTTTATTTAACTCTTTATCTTCTGAGTATAGAAACAGAAAGGCATTGTAAATGTGCCTAGCTCCTTCGGAAAACATTTTTGGATCTAAAAGGTGAGAGTACTTTCCGAAATAAGTACCCTCCATTAATTTATTTAGAACTTTTCTTTCAAGGTTCATAGCATAATTCCTTCATTAATATTTGTCTATTTTTTTCTTTAGAGTAGCAAACTTCTCCTCTAAATCTCCTTCAATACTTAAGTCAACAATATCGTTTAACTTTGGTGGTTGCCTTTTCTTCTTTTCAGATTGATAGAAATTACATTTAGCATTACAATCACAGAAATCTTTACACTTCTTAGTGCTTACTCCTGCCCTGAACTCTATTCCAATTTTTCCTGAAACTTTGTTCTTGTAGTCAAGATATTCTTTTATCTCTTCAAGTGAAACAGGCAACAGTCTTGTAGCTCTTTTTTTCTTGTTAATAGTTCCTGATTTTGTTAGAAAGTCTTCAAGATACAGTGCAATTGAGTCTTCAGTTCCCCACCTATCCTCAATAGTACATTCTGGAATTAAGTCATCTTCCACTTCGTCATACTTCCTTTTGTCTCTAATTTGCTTAATAATATACTCTTTAACTTCTTCAAAAGGAATTGTTCTAACCTTAATTAATCTTACTGGTTGATTAGGTTCTTTGCCATAGTTGAGCTTACGTAATTCCTCACCTTTTCTCCAGTACTTATCAAATCCAATAATATAAAGATTTTTAAGCTCTATTCCAAAACTTTTGTAAAATAAATACCTATAGATATTTTGTTGCATAATATAGTACTCATGGTCATCAGCAGCGATTTTATCAAGTGTATATGATGCTGTAACCTTAAGATCGTACATACTAAGTGTTTTAGTATTAGCAAGGTCAAACTTGCCTGAGATCTCTGATTCCTGTCCATCAACATCAAATGTATGGTACATTCTAAGTTCAGTATGAAATCCTTTGTGACGCATTTCCTCAGTGCTATAGAATTTTTCTAACCTCTCGTGCAGTAAAGACCCTATTGTACTCCAAAGTCCATCAGCAAGCGTTGTGTTGGCCTCTATTGCTTGACTATGCCTTCTTCTCAAATGAAATTCTTTAGTGCCTTTAAGTAGCCCTGTAACAGATGTATATTGATCTTTCTTTAAAGATTCTTCAATAGCATCTCCAACATAGTGATCTTCTTCTAAAATTGGTTTAAATATTTCTGGTATCTTGAACATGTTTCCTCCTATAGTTCAAAGTCTTCATCGTCATCATCAAAATCAAAATCATCCACATCAATATCGTTATCATTGATTTCTTCTACTTCTTCTACTTCTTCTTTTGGCTCTTCTTGAACTTCACTTTCCTTGACAGCTACATCCTCAGATGGACTTTCAAGTTTTTCAACAACAGATGAAACATCATAACTTCCACTTTGTTCAGGAATAACTTTATATAGCCTATTTATTAATTCTTCAAGCTTAAGAAGATCAACATATCCATCTTTTTTCTTATAACTTCTAGGTAAGCATCTACATAAGTCAGCTACAATCATTTTCTTACAACCGAATACATCGTTAGGATATTTTATCCATTCAGCTTTATCAGAATTACTGTTACTATCAACTTTTCTAACATTAAAGTTGTTTCCTTCGTATTGACTTATAATATAGCTTATATTGTTAAACTTTAGTTCTATCTTCATTCTTAATCTCCTCTTTTATTTTATTAACAATGCCCCTGATACACCAAGAGTCATTATTCAATCCCTTTACCAAATTAATTAATTCATCAAACTTCTTACGTCTTTCATTTAGTGAAAATAAGTAACTTATATATATTTTCAATCCAAAACTGAGAACCATAAAACCTATAATACCATAAAGTACAAATAGGATATATAATCCATTTGCATTACTCATACAACCCCCTTAAAAACTTTCCCAATTGTTGCATTAGCCTTGCGAGCAAAAACCTGTGGAGAATTAAACCACTTTGCAAACCTCAAGGAAAGATATTGTAGTTTATCTAGACTAGAACCATTCCTAAATACTCTAGTCTTTAATTCTGCATCATCTTCTTCAAAATATTTATAAACAATACTTTCTTCAAATAAAGACTTTTCTCTTAGTACATTACTTAAATCATTTGCAGTATCTGCTGTAATACAAAAGCCATTATGCAATGAATCAAGAATGCCAAAGTATTGATCATTTATTTTCCCAAGAACAGTATTAAGTTTAACTCTTCTTTTACCAATTGGAACAAAACTTTTTCCAATAAACAAAACTGGATAATAAGTGCATTTACAAAAACCATCGTTAGAGGTTATATAAACAAACCCAAATGATACTTTAGTTCCTTTTACATCATAAATATAATTATTTAATTCAAAAGCTATTCCAATTCTGTTTCTTCTCCGTAAGGATATAGCTGTAAAATCTATAATAGTTGTAGAGTTCTCAACAATATCCAATAATGACTTAACCTTATCGTGTATTTGTTCAATCTCATAACTATTCTTTGAGAATGTAACAAAAGAATTATTAGCTTCTCGATATATTCCATAGACACCCTCTATGATGTCCATATTAAACTTTCTTACACAATCCTTAAAAACTTTCATCTTGCTAGTCGTTTCCAGAATTAACTTTTTCATAAACTTCTCCTGCTTCAAATCTTGTTAGCATTATTTCCTTCTGCAAAGAATCTGTATTTGCATAGTTTGCATTCATAATATCATCTATATGTTTCTCAAAGAAATCATATTTTGTTGTAGTATTTTTGCTCATTGTCTTTAAAATCCTCTTCAACAATACTAAGGAAAGGTGAAGGGAATGTTCTTTTACCTTGAGTTAGCCTTGTTGTGGTTAACATTAAATTAAATCTAGCTCTAGTTATTGCTACATAAAAAAGTCTTAGCTCTTCATCTTTAGGAGCCTTAGCGTGTGGCAATGTACCTGAGTTGTTGCCAATAACAAATACATCATCAGCTTCAAGTCCTTTAGACTTATGAATAGAGCTTAAGGTAATTTTAGTCTCATCACAATTTGAAATAACTCTTTTGTAGATTTCAATTAACTTCTCAAAACTCATCGAATCAAATAGGTAGCCAAGTGTTCCACAAATCTCATTTAATAAATCAGATGTAACTCCAGTTAATTTTGATTCATAGTGATCATAGACACCGTGTGAGTAGAGTAAATCTTGTAACCAGTCATAAGGGCTATCGTGTTCAGAAAGTTGCTCTAAGGTCACCCTGAGGTCGTTTATTCCTCTTTCCATACCTCTACGGTTATAGTTACCATAGTAGATATCTTCAAAACACTTATTCTCATAATAATGCTTTCTTGCTTGTAGATAGAATGAGTTACCTAAATACCTATTAGGTACATCTTTAATTACGTTTAAGGCTTTCATTTTTTCAGCATCAGTGCCAAATTGAAGCATAAGGTAATTAAATATTGATCTAACTATTGACATTGAAAAGAATGATGAACCTTTACCAGTTGTATAGTTAACTCCTTTCTTAAGGAGCTCTATCTCAACCCATAGAGATTGTTTATTAGTTCTATACAAAACAAATGTTTCTCTTTCTGGATTAATCTGTGATACAATCCATTCAGCTTCACTTCTATCACAATCAAAAACTCTAATATCTGCAGTGTCTTCATCATCAAAGAAAGATTCAGTAATCATATTGTCTATATTTGATGCAACCTTATTAGCCCACATAGTAATTTGAGGTCTATTCCTGAAGGTTTTAGACAAACGATACTCATTACCCTTAAAATTTCTCATAATGTCAAGAGATGCTCCTGCGAAGCCATATATGTTCTGTTTTTCATCACCGACTACAGTAAAGTTATTATTCTCTGCAAAATATGCTAAAGCTTTCATTTGTAGTCTTGAAGTATCTTGAAACTCATCAATGATAACATAATCAAACATATTGTTGACTTTCTCCTGCAAGGACTCATCTTCAATGAGATTAAGGTAAGTCAAATATATCATATCAATGAAATCTATTACAATTTCACCACGTTTAGATAGTTTTTGTTTTCTTTTCTCATACTCAACAAAAACTTTATATAAATGATCCTTATCTATTAACTTAAGATTTGCAAAAAAGTCATTCTCATAAGGGTCTTCATCAACCCTTAAAATATTTGACTTAAATACATCTATCATTAGCTCAATATCATTAACGTTTTTTGAACCAGATATCTCCTGTAATAACTTTTCTTTATCCCAAGGCTTTATAACTGAATATCTTTTCCGTGTATGACTTCTAAGTACTTGAAACAATAAACTGTGTATTGTTGAAACATGAACAGTATTTCGACCAACTCTATTGAGTAGTTTGCTCTCCATGTCCTCAGAAGCTGTTTTTGAGAACGTAATAAATAATATTCTATTTGAATCTACTCCAGACTCTATTAGTTTAGAAATGGCTTCTACCATTACTGATGATTTGCCACTACCACTTACGCTACGTACAATGTTATTTCCAACAAGACCTGAATCTATAATTAGTTGTTGCTCTTTTGTTGCTTTCATGTTTTTTCCTTTTTCCTTTTTTTGAAAAAGAGATAGCCAATTAAGACTATCTCATATATATATGTTTGCTAGAATGGAAAGTCTGAATCACCATCATCATCAGCTTCAGCAAATGGGTCATCATCACTTGATGACAAAGCTCCAGTATAAGCAAAGTAGCTGTCAGTATTAGCCTTACCATTAACAGCTATACACTTTTGCTTTCTTTCTTCATCTAAAGCTTCAATATCTTTTTTCTTCTCAATAGTGTCTTTACACAGATATAATTCTTTATAGATTGTTGTAGCTTGTTTCTTTTCAGTAAACTCAGAAAGAGTCTGCATTGTTTCAGGGAAGAATACATTCTGAATAGTAAAGTTTAAGTTTAAACCTGCATCATAGTTCGGCATCCAGTGAACATTATCCTTTGAATTAGTTTCTTCTCCAGAATAGAAATCAACTCTCTTTTGACGATATTTCTTTTCCATTCTGATAGATATTAATAATTCCTTACCAATTAATTCATTAAACTGAGGAAGTTCTTTCTCTACTCTTTCTTTCTTGTCGTTATCCCAAACATTCTTTGCCTTCATTTCCTTGATAGAAAACTCAGGTTTGGTTTTACCACCTAGAGCTACATAAAAGATTTTTTGCATAAGCTCGAATCTTCCACGAATTGGAGAATCATTCTTACTCCAGAAGTAGAAGGTATCTGTTTCTAGTCTTTTCTTACCAGTCTCAACTTCTTTGAAATCAACTTTATGTAAAACTCTATTCTCATTTCTAAAGAATTGCTTGCCAGAACCTTTCTGAACTACAGTTTTTATTGGAATATATTTTGAGGCATAAGATACTATTAATTGAATACCTTCAGAGCCACCGCTTGAGGTTATTGCTCTTGCTTCTTCAATTTTACATTTATATACTGCTGAAAATCCTTTACTTAGCTCGGAAGCTACTACACTCTTTAAACTTGTTTCTTTCGCCCATTTTGCTATACTCATCTTATTTCTCCTTTTGTTGTTCAAATTTCTTTTTTGTTTTTACTATAATTTTAAATATCACTAAAAGCTCTTTTTTGGAAATTAATTTAGTTTCGTCTAAGATGTCATCAAGGGTTACACTTGAACTTCTTTTTAGGAAACTATTTATTGTTGATTCTTGAACACCATACTCTTCGTTCAAGAAATTAAATCCTGAAATAACATACTGTCTCAATTCAAGACAATCAACCTCTTTAGCCCAAATAGGAAAGGTTTTCTTCTTGATAGGAGTCAAATCAAACTCTGCTATTCTTTTAACTTTCTCAACAGATTCCTCATCTTCAGGAATTGGAGACTCTTCAACAACAGGTTCAGGTTTAGGTTTCTTTTTCTTTGCTTTATGTTTCTTTGACTTCTCAGCGGTCTTTTTTTCATCGGTAGTGTCTTTACCCTCTTTTTCTTTGATCTCTTCTTCACTGTCCTCTATGATGCCATCTTCTGCATTTTTTAAACTATTTTCAAGGTCTTCTTCTGAGACAATTCTTCCTTCATCTTTTTTAGATATACCATCTTTATTTGTAGGAGTTATCACTGTTACATGCTCATTAAGTTCTAATTCTTCCTGAGAATAAGGTAAAACTCCACATGTTTCGTAGAATACCAATCTAAATGCTTGAGATATTGCAGTTTTGACAAGCATAAATATTTTGTTGCCTCTCCAGAAAGAGTTATTTTTAGCAACATCACTTTCTTTTACATAGTGAACAAATGGTTTACCTTGAATATTGTACCAAGAAGTACGATATACTTCAATAGCAACCATAATCTTATCTCTATCTTTCTTGATAGTATAATGGAATCCACCATAATCTCCTGAAGATTCTGCAGCCTTGAGATAAGCTCTATATCCAACAAGTGGTGTGTAACTGCCCTTAAACTCTCCAAGAAATATTTCTTTCTTTACTGGTGACAATCCTAATTCACAACAATTATCAACGAATTGCTCTTTTACTTCTTTTTCGATTTTTGCTGTACCTGAAAAGGTATCTAAATATTTAATTGCTATTGCTCTTCTGCGAATGTACTCTTTTTCAGAGATATTTTCTGGAATTAATGCTCTTTGGTCATCAGTTAAGACAGCCAATGAATTACTGTTTTTTTTCATCTTTCCTCCACGTTTATCGTTTTCCCAAAAATATATATTTCGATAAAACGTCAATTATTTTTTATATTTATTTATTTCCTTGTGAATTTCTTTTAATGATTTTAATACCGAATTCTTATCGTTCAAAGAAAGATAGACTGTTGATTCAAAATCTCTCTCTGTGTCAGCTTTCCATCCATCCTTGTAACTATGGACACTTAAGGAATCAACGTGACCAGAGTAGTCTACAAAAACATCTGCTTTGCTATAATTAGATACTAGATAAGCATCTAGAAAAATATCCTTTAAGAGTTTTTTTATCTTTTTTTCCATTTTACTCCACCTTGTAAAAATTTTGTTGAAGTGTTAAGTTATGATTATACTCAGTTATCTGAGTTTGCACCTTGAATCCATTGTTTAAACTTGTTAGCATCTTTATTTTCTTCTCATATTTCTCTTCTAATTCAACTGGAATTAGAATATATCCGTTTTTTTCAAAATTGATGATTTTAACTTTCATGTAATTGTCTCCTGTAAATTGGTTTATTTTAAAAATTGTATAGGTTTCTTTAAATCTACATTCAAAAAATAGTTGAAATAAAAAACCCCTCGGAGTGAGGGGTAAAGGATGTGAAAAAAACAGTTTATTAATGTGTTATTATGCTTCATACAAACTATCTTTTTTATGTTCTATTGTCAACTAATTTATTTATCTAAATTTTATGTGTATTCAGTTTACCACTCCATATATTTTTCTCTTACTGCAAAATATTTACAAGCCTCCATATTAGGAACCTTCTCAACGATCATACGTCTATCCTCAAGCTTTTTTAAGGCATTTCTAATACTAGACTTACCTAAGTAATAAAAGAACCTCTGTATGTCCGCTACACAAGCAGGAGTGTATATTTTACCATCTACATGCTTGCCTATCCCAAATTTCTTTTGAGCATTAACCCTTTTTCTAAGATACTCAAAAATTAAAGCACTTGTATGATTTGTTTCCTTAGCAACCCTTGTGCTAAAAGAATGACGAGGAACAGATGATACAGGCTCTGTGGGAAGACTTTTATCTTCAGGTGTATTATTTGGTATGTTAAATAATATCTCTTCTCCTAGGGTTATTAAAACTTCATTATCGCTAACTTCTGCCTTTATCTCAAGGTCAAGTTTAGCTTTATCTCCAATTGCTAACTCATTTAGCTTTTTTAAAAACTGTCTATATTTCATATATCCTCCATTATTTTCTTGTTAATAAGCTTTCTGTTTTTTCTCTTTATATCTCTATTTCCTTAAAGTTAACCTCTTTAAAGGGAATGTTGTTTTCAAATAAATAAGTGCCAAAACTACCTGTAAAAATATCCCTATTATATAATTCATTATAGCAGTCTATTAGTTTATTCAATAAAGCAACAGGTATTGATGTTTTCATTAAAAGAACAGTACCTTCAGCCTTACTATAAATCTTTATGTAGTTCATTATCCTTCTCCTTAATTTCACTTACATCATGTATAATAGTTTCAATTATTCTACCGTTATCATATCTTTCTATTCTAATTCTACAATGCTTACCATGAGAATTTCTATAATTCTTAGCAACCATTAAAGCATCTTTCTTATTAAACAACACTAACACTCCACCTACCAAAGCATCTTCCTTATTATCTGGTAACACTATGTAGAGATTCTTAGTAAAATACTTTTTACCCTCATTGTAATCACTTATACCAAGTGTTGTAGATAATGGTTCTCTCATAACTAATCCTTATTAACTTTTATTTTGTTCTTCTTGTAATATTTTCCAATCAATTTTTTCCATACATTCAATGTGAACATAATACTTATAATATTCTATGCCTACTTGTTCTATATCTCTCCAATGTTTATTTGGATTTACTTCATATGTTGGCAATCTTTTTTCAACATATAAAGCAGACTCGCCTATATTTATTTTTTTCCCACATTGTTTGCACAAGTGTATCTTTCTAGTTTTAACTATTTTATTCATATCATACTTTCACCATAAAGTAATCTAACCATAAGCCTTTATGTTTCTCAATGCAATCCTTTAAGTTACTTAATCTCTTAAAATAGATATTTGCTCTATTTTCTACACCAGCAATCATTGATTTAAATTCTTCTATAGAAAAATAAACATAGTGTTTATCTTGATTGTAATTACTCCAATCAATCCAATCTTCCTGCTTCTCCCAATCGTTATATTCTCTAGCAATAATTAATAATTTCTTATATGCTTCGATTGACCTTAATTCTTTTTCTGATAGCTCGTCATCAATTTTATAATTATCAACTCTTATTGTTAAACCGTTTCTAAGTGATGGAACATGGCATTTTTTATTTTCTAGCATATTCTTAATATCTTCCATCATCTTTTTGTAATTATATTTCATTATTCCTCCTAAAATATCATTGGTCTTTTGTTGTGCTTAAATCTTTTGATGTTTTTATCTTCGCAACAGTCAACTGCAAGACATTCATTGAAATCATAAATACAACCATACATAATATCAGTTCTCCTGAGACAATATTCTTTATTTATTACATATTCAGCATCTCTTCGCTTAACAGGAGTAGAATCGACCAACATTCCCTTATCTCTCCACAATTCATAATTTTCAACATAATCAGACCTTGATAAAATAACACATAGCCCATCTCTTTTTATATGTCCAACAATGCAAAAATCATCTTTTTTGCTAAATCCAACAATAATTGCATCTCTGTCAATAATTACTTTCAAATGATAAAGTTTATTCTCACTTGCCTTTATCTTACTTTCTTCCATAATAACTCCTATTCTTCCCAACTAGTCCAATATGCTTGATTATCTTGATATAATTCAAGATATTCTTTTTCGGTATAATTTTTGTTTAAACATTGTTTTGAGCAATAATATTCAAGATTTCTAACATCCACCAAAAATCCATCCTTCATCTCATTACCGCACTCTGAACAAATCCTAACTTCTTCAGTACACATATCACCTCCAACTTGTTCTATTGCTTTTGTAAAAGTCATATTGTATTCTTATTGTCATTAATCCTTGTGCTTGTTTCTCCATTTAATAAATTCCCAAATACTCATATTCCTTACACTATTTAATTTATTTTCTAAAACCACTTTCTCGTGTAAAAGTAATGAAGAACAGTCTCGCTCTTTAGTTAAGCTTTTCTCTAAGTCTCTATTTTCTTCTAATTTCTCTTTCAAATATTTATCTTTTTTAAACCTAATTTCTCTTTTTGATTCAAGAAAAGAGCTTAAATATTCTGTAACATGCACATAATCAAAACTATCTTCTAGTTCAGATATTTTCCTAAGAAGAGTTTCTATTTTATTTTTATATTTATTAAACTCTCCATTCTCTATGTTTTCTAGTTCTCTCAACCTACTCAAAGGTATAGTTGCTGTATTTAACTCACTCATAGTGTAACTCCTTAGATAAAACATTTAACTGCTTCAGACAGCACTAATACTTCATTTGCATAATTGTTGCTCCTGTTGCTTTTAGGTGAGATTCCAAAGTATCTTCTAAGTCCATTAAAGACATCTCCACCTTCGACATTGATATATCCAGATAAAATCTTACACCCACATTCAATATTATATTCAGGGTCATATAACCTATCTTCGTCAACCCACGTATGCACGGATGCCATTATTTGCATCAAACCTTTAGCTCCGCAATGACTCGTTGCTTTAGGATTAAATCTTGATTCTTGTAGTATTAATGCAACTAGTAAATGATAATCAATACCATACTCAACTGCATAAGATTCAATCAACTTAAGTATTTTTATATTTTCGCTCTCAGCAATGATTCCGTAAGCCTCCTGAAGATTTCTCTGAGTTAGAGTGTTCTTATACTTGAGAGAAGTTATCTCTCTCTTACAGTCCTTTAATTTTGTACTAACTGAAGAATATTCGTCTGCTAACTCTACCACTAAAAGTAAGATAACAATAAGGACAGACAATAAAGCAAAAGATATAGTGTGTTCTTTCATAATACCACCCCCCTTTCTTAACCAAATTCAAGGTAAAAGCTTGCGTTTACACGAATAAACCTAATACCCATTATGGTTCTTTTGCCATATATGTCTCTATCAAGCCCTACTTTAGGCTTCATAAGGTAAGCTAATTTGTAGCTATGGTGACCGATAAAACAAACATTTGCTTTTCCAAATGCTTTTTCATAAAGATTCTTTTTAACCATAAAGTCAGCTATAAATAATTTTATCATATCCTCTTCTGTTGTAACTGTTTTTTCTAAAGTAACATTACCATAAATATCTGTTGTTTTGTATATCATACATCCTACCTCTTTAAATTATTAAATTAACTCAACATGGACATTATTCCTGAAACATACAGAAACAATCCAAAGGTACTTATTACAACTAATATTATTCCAATAAGAAACATTACACTTCTTTTACTTATTTTACTCAAAATCCCTCCAAATAAATCTTATATTATATTTTCTCATCCTGCTAATAGTTGGCATATTTGAATTCCAAACAGAAATACATCTTCCACCTCTCTGTGCAATAGAGAACACACTATTGTTGTCAATAAGATTAAATACATCTGGAATAATGTCTTTTTTATCTATACCACAAAGGTATAAATTTCTTGTATCTCCAGTAAACTTCATTAAGCAGGAGTCAACCTCTTCAACAAAAGAATCAATGTTATTGTTCATAAGATTCTGGAAAACATCTAAGGATAATTTGTTTCCAAAGTTTTCAGCCAATTCTTCAATTTGACTATCAGAAAATTCTTTTAAAATAGATTCAATTCCCTTAATACTTTTTTTAAATAAACAGACATTAGCTTTATTTATTTTTTTGTTCTGTTCCATAAAATCCCCCGTATCATTCTTTTTTCACTTAAACATATATTCATATCTAATCTTAAATTAAGAACCTCAGAACACATCTTCTTAAGCTCTACATAGCTTTTAGCTCTCTTACTTATTCTTTTTGCTTTTCTCACTCATAGCTCCTTCACGTTGTTTTTTCTTTGCTTCTAAAAAACATTTCTTTGAGCAAAATATTGACAAATCACTTCTGTGATGTTTTTCACAAATAGGACATTTATGTGTCACTATTTTAACATCTTTTTGCTTACTTCTTTTTAGATTATCAGGATTCGAACAAGCAAGCATATAAGGCAATATCATTGACATTTTAGAGTTATTCATCATCAACTACTTTCTTAAATCTTGAACTACCACACTTAGGACATCTATAGACATCTACAGTATCACTTCTAGTGTAAAGAAGTGGCTCAATAAATTTATGTTCACATTTAAGACATTGATATTTTGTCAAGGTATTCATCATCACTCCATTTGCTTAAAAAGCTCTTAGCCTCATCAATACTTGAATCTTTATAAAATTTAGTATAGCATTCATCAGCAATATCAAGCAAGTTCTTAACTATTGTAGTCGCCTGTTCAATTGGCTCACAAATATCTACAAAGAGAGATATAAAATCAACTAATTCTTCTATCATCTCCTTTTGAGAAACAATATCATTAACTAAGTCCACTATGTTGTCAGGGCAACCATTGGCAGTTATTTTTGTGCCATTGACCCAAACAAGAGTATTCTCAGTTAAATCAAAGTTGTTGTAGTATTCTTTAACTCCTGATAACAACTTCTCAACATTGAAACAATTCTCAATTTCTATTCCAATCTCTCCACCTTCAGGGCTGTGATTAGATAGTCGAATATAATCATCTTCACAAGATTCAATTCTCCAATCTAGCTTTTCCTCTATCATATCTAATAATTTATCTAACATAGATGTTTTATTCTTGTTAATAAGTTGAACTTTTTTCATTATTTCTGTAACTTCATCACTATTAATATATGCAATAACATCTTCTGTCAAACCAGTATCATATTTAACCCCAAAGTATTTTTCATTCCCATAAATTATTGCAAGGTCATATTCTTCATCATTATTTGTGTGACAACCGTAATCATGAATAACGCTAACCCCATAGCCATTTTTAAAAAACAATATGGCTTGCATTTTATTCAAACCATTTTTCTTAAATTTTAAATCATCAAATGTTTTCATTGTTACTCCTAACGAATACCATAAAACCAGTTCCATAAGGCACTAGCTTCTTTATTTCCTGATTCTTCTCTTAATTGTTTTCTCATCTTATTGAATCTATTTTTTACAAACAATATCTTGTCAGATGTAAGTCGTAAATGCTTATTTTTTTTTGCAGAAAAAATTGCACCCTTTACTCTTTCTTTGGCATCTTCTAAAGTTAACCTATCTTCTTTCTTAAAAATATTTTTCATTGCTGTATGTCCTTTGTTGTTGTTGGCGTTTCTAGTCTTTGTAGAAGAAAGTGACTACAAAATCATGAACAGTATCTTCCTTCTTTTCAACTAACTCTGTTAAATCTTCCTCGCTCAAACCAAAGAAGAATATATCTTCCTCTTGTAGTCCTTCAGGTACCTCATCATAAGAACAAACGATATATGAATTAAATTCTTCTTTATCGTCTTTCCAATAACCACTAACATAGAAAATCTCATTCATAGTAACTCCTTCAATCAGTTTCTCCATTGTTCCCAAGAATGATAGTAGTTCTAAATCCAGAACAGAAATACTTTATTTTAAAATATCTTACTTTTTCCTTATTAATCTCATCAAAAACAAACATGTTCCTTTCTTTTTCAGAAAAACAACCTACGCTCATTTCAACTATTTGAACATTATTAATTTCTGTATTGCCAAACCTTATGTTGACTGGAATTGCTAAATCTAAGTCATTAAAAGATTTGTTTATTTCAACTGAACTATAAAAAGATTCACCTTGCACTACTGAACCTATTACCTTCTCATTTATTAATATTGGTAAACTTTCATTACTCATTTTTACTTCCTTTAAATCTAAGCCATTCTAAGCGATTATTTTTACTGAGATGATAAATAATACTCAAAAAAGATAAAAGTCTCTTAGAATTAATCTCTCGCATTCCTATCACGTTTTGAATATACAAATTAGATTGTTAGTTATTTTCGAGTGTCCAAGAAGCAATTTATTTGCTTAGTGGACTTGATGTTTTTTGGTTCTTTTTTGTATCAAGATAAAAAAGAATGATTTGTTTAGTCTAGTTAGGTTAGTCTAGTTAAGGTTAGTATAGTTCGTGGGCGTGTGGCACCCTACCCTCGGTTGCATTACGACCTACCTCAGTCGTTCTGCGACCTACCCCCTCTAAGTTGGCTATTCTAGTTATCTTATAGATATTGGTAGTATGTTGACCATTTTCGTCAACTCTTACAAATTTTTCCAGAATACCTTTTTCTTCTAAAGACTTTATTGCCTTCTTTGTTGTTGTTCTTGATACTCCTGCACATGAGGCTATCCTTTCTAAAGAAGGATAACAAGCCCCTGTTTCATTGTTTGCGAACCGAATAAGAACAACATATATTAGCAATTCAAATTTTTTTAAAATATGACTGTCTATAGCCTTGTTATCTAAAAGACAAAAACCAGATTCATTTTTAAATTTAAAATTGTTTTGTATCAAAGTTACACCCCCTAATTTATTTAATTGGTCATTAATTAATATTTGGATGAAATGTCAAAGAATTTCACTATAAAAAAATTGCGGTAAAACTTAACTTCTATTACTAAAAAAAATTAATTTTGGATACAATCCATGTTTTACCGCAAAGTGTCTCTGTGAAAGGTTAGACGGTACTTAGGATACCATAGATTGACTACCATTAACATCTAAACAGTGCATAATATTTATTTAGACACTAACGCTCACTGTTCTTTTTCATTTCATTCTCTCCAGTTTATTTTTACTGGCAAAATTTATTGTTCTAGTAACAAATCTTTAGGGTCAGTTACTAAGAATTTATGTCTTATTTTAGTTTTAAGTTGTAGTAAGAAAGTGTCAACATCAGGAATATCTTCAATGTCAAGATGTATCTTTGTTGCTACATTGTAGTTTACCATTGCCACCACAACATAAAGACCATCATCAGAAAGTGTAACCTGAGCCTTAAAGGCTGACTTAGAACCTTCTCTATTGAAAACATTTATCTCTTTGCCTCTAATTAAGGACAAATATCCTAATAAGGTGTAATACTTATCTTTTTGTGGTAAGTAGTGTTTTGTATCAGTATCTTCATCATCTCTTGTCTCAAACCACATTACAGGCTCTAGGAACAAGCTTGACTTGTTGTTACTTACTACTTTTTTGTACTCTTCAAAAGTCTTTAAAGAGTTTTCTTTGTTCTCTCCAGAATAAACTGAGCCTGTATTTCCTACAAGCACTTGATAGTGTATATTTTCCATAGATACTCCTACCCTACTCTTAAAGGCATTAAAAGAACTTCATCCTGCTCATCTTTGAAAATAACAGGAGCCATTCTACTTGTTCTAGAAGTGCTTCCTGAAGGTAATTGAGTAGGTTTAAATAATAACTTATTGTTGTTTTCTTTCACACTTTTATTGTTTTTAAGTAAATTTACTAAATCAATCAAATACATTCCGTTGAAAGCAACCTCCATAACTCCACCTTGACCGCTTTCGTTAGAAGATATTACATCTGAAGGAATTTTAAGACTTAGAGAGCTTCCTGAGTTAGATACAAATCCACCAGTATCTGAGACTAGTACCTTGTTAGATTCGTGTCCTACAGCCTTTATCTTGCTCTTAAACTTACTTAACTTTGTAGATACAACTAAGTAATCAGGAAAGTTTAAACCATCAGACTTAAGAACCATTTCAACATCAGGATAATTAGAGTGATTGTCTAGTATGCAAACAAATCTAATATTATTAAATACAAATGTTGCGTGATGATTATATTGTTCAACAACAACAGTATCTTCTCCATTAAATCTTTTAAGATTCTCTCTAAGTTCCTTTTTTAAAGAAACTAACATTTCTATATTATGTTTTATTTTCTGTTTAAAAGCAATTTTGCCATCTGTTTGATAGATAGCATTGTTTTTAAAATAAGCTGTGTTAAATGCCTGTCTAAGAGGGTCATTTTTTAGCATAGCACTTATACCTACAAATTTAGAGAACTCTTCTCCTGATAGCCTACAAACTCCAACAGGAGCATTTCCTTTACCGTAGATATAGTTGGGAATTATTGGAAACTCATCAAGAGTTCTATTACTTTCCTTTATCCTGAAGTCTCCTACAACTAAAGTATCATCTTTAATTGAGATTTTTGAGTAGTCTTTTAGTAAGCTAAATGCTTTTAACATATCATTTGTATTAAACAATTTTGGCATATCTGACTTAATTAAATCTGTGAAAATTGTTCCTTCTAGTGAGGTAGCAATACAGCCATTCTCATTTATCAATACATTCTCTAGTATAGTCAAAGACTGTTTATTTAAAACACCTTTAGATGCTTTAAGGAACTTAATAAAGTCCTTATAGTTGTCTTTACTTATTAAACTTGTTATCATAATATCTCCTTTTTAGTAAGAGAAGTCTTTTACAACTTCTCCATTTCTTTCTAAAATACATTGAAAATTGTAAGCCATATTTATAGCTTTTTGCTTGTCTGTGGTCTCTAAGATATAGGTACAAGCCATTTCATCGTAAACTTTATATATATCCTTTTGCATAATATCTCCTATCTTGCATATTTTCTACTTAATCCAAATACCTTTAAAAATAATTCACTGTTACGGTCTATTACGCTGTTAGCTTCTTCAATGCACTTAATACCTTTAATAAACAGCTTTCTTACCTTAATAGCCGAATTACTAAGTTGACTATAACTAATTGCTTTAGGAATGGTGATTGCTGTTGGCTTAGGCTCTAAGTTTAAAATATAGGAACTTATTCCAATATGAATGTTTAACATATCATAACTTTCTCTAGTTCTTTTTTCCTTATAGCTCGCTATTGTTTTTGTTCTATGTGGAACATAGGTGCTAAAGTTAATGCTAATACAATGATAGTTGTATATTGGTCTATCAAGACTGTATAAAGTTCTATCTCTTTCTAAGACAGCTTTATATTTTTTCTTTATTGGAGCTATTCTTTTCCTCCATTCCTTAAGAGAAGCTTTACCAAGAGTACAATCAATTAAAAAGAAGTTTTTATTGTCTCTATTTTCTACTAGCCATTCAAAGTGAGGCTTTACTTCATCCATTATCTTTTTGTATAGCCTTACTTTTTTGTTGTATTTATTGACTGCTTTTTTAGTAATCTCAAGATTCTCTTCTTCAATGGCAGATTCAAACTCTTTCATTTGGTCTAAATCTTTATCAGTGTATATTTTAGGCATAATAACTCCTTATTCTTCTGTAAAGTACAGGTTAATTAATTGTTTAAGGTCTTTCTTGAAGTTTGCTTTGTCCTTGTTAATCTTTATAATGTAGTCAAGTATATCTTTAATGGTAACACCTTTCTCAAGAATGCCTTTTATTAAAAACTCTTTTACTTTACTCATTTTCTTCCTCCACTCTTTCAGAATATCTCTGGAGAAATTGCTTAACAGTCTCTCCACCTGAATACTTCATCTCCTCGTAAGATAGGTCACAGTCTCCAAAGAGTCTGCCATCTACTGAGAAGTGTACCTCTTCAATAAGATAGATATCTTCTATTTGAACATTATGATATCTTATTCTTTGGTCTCTCCAAGCTAAGCCATTCTCTTTAGCATTGCCTGCATTTATTAGATACCTACTATTTGTTGATTTCTCTGAAAACCCTGCTAGGATACTCCAACTATCTACAGTATTTTGTAAGTGGACATCGTGATATTCATCTCTACTTACAGCTAAGTAGATTGCTTCATTGTCGTACCCTACAAACTTAAACATCTTACTTATAAGATTGTAGTCACATTCAACAGTGCCGTTTGTAATTAAACTTAGACTACATTCAAGATTATACTTCTCAAGCATATCTATTATCTTATAGATAGCTTTAGAGTTTAACATAGGCTCTCCACCTGTGAAAGTTATACTTCCTACACTCTCAACATTGCTTAAGAACTTATCTAATTTGTTTAGATTTAAGTCCTTGTCTTGTTGCTCACCTCTCAAACAATGTTCACATTGCATATTGCAACGTCTTGTTACTTCTATTATTAAGTTTTCTATTGGCACTTTCATATTAACTCCAGTATGGTTTTTATTCTGTTTATGTTTTTCTCTGATTTGGATATTTTTATCCTATATGACCAATAAGCATCTGAGTATTGAGTCATATAGATTATGTTATGTAAGTCAAGAATGTCTGTTATTATTGAAGCTCTTTCCTCTGTCTTTTCTCGACTAGAGAACATTGCACAAATACTAAAGCCGAAAGTAGTAACATCTGTTAAAGGAAAGTCATCTACTGATTCATTCTCTAATAAAGCTAGTAACTTACCAAAGAGCTTTGTATAATCTTTGCTCTTTTGAATTACTGAGTTTATTGTTGTGTTTATCTTTGCTATAAGCCATTCTCTTGTTGCTTTTAAAGGCAAGTTAAAGGTCTTGCTTTTACTTGTTATTTTACCATCTTCAAGATGAAGATAAAACACGTCTACCTTTTGATACTCTTGTCTTATTATTACTTCAATATCCTTACTATAATTAAGGATAATTTTATCTAAATTAATGTCATAAATTCTAGTATTATGTCTGTGCTGTAAAGACTTTACTTCCTCTTTAGCTTTCTGCTTTGAGGACACTAAGTTTACAACTATGTTCTTTCCAGTTGTTTTATTTGACGCAACTATATCAAAACAATTGCCATTAAAACCATTATAACAGTAGTTGTATTCTATTTTATCTCTTGTAAACATATTAACTCCATTTTAAGAGACTTTATTTACTGAGTAGTCTCTTTATACTCTTTAAAAATAAAAAGCCCACAGCGACTTGCTATGAGCTTCCTACAGGATATATTATGTGTTAATCTAATAGGATATGAAGTCCTATTAAATTAATACACATTTATATTGGTCTATTGTATACTCTTTGATAGATTTTAAGATACTCTGCATTAAGAAGTATTTCCTTTTCTTTATCTTGACTCCTGACCTTACTAAGAGAGTCAGCACTTATGTTTAATGTAATTACTCTAATCTTAGGATAAGAACAGTTTCTTACAAAATAGTTATTTTTATCTGAGACATATCTTTTAGATATATCTTTGACCATATCGTTCATAATTAAGTGTTTTGCTTGCAATGGTCTCATTAGACCGACCCTAACAACCTTATTGTCTTTGACAATCTTATAGTTAAAAACTATAGGATATCTAGAGGATATATTGATATAATTCAACTCAAACATATTAACCTCCATATATTTGATTAAGTAGTTGCTTGCGTCTTACTAGCAACATCTTTGCTTCTAAGTCATCACCACAATACATATAGAGTGGTAGCAACTTGTCTATTTCTCTTAATTCCTTAGTTATTAGTTTCTTTCTCATAGTCAACCCCCATATCTTCAAGAAGGATGACACAGTCTATCTTCTTTTTAAAACTTTTTACAAGTTTTATTAATTCTTCCTTGAACTTATCATCTTCTTTGAAGAATACTAATCCCTGAAGGTCATAGTCATCTTGTTTCAGCTCTACACAACTTGAACAAACAACAACTTTTATATTGTTGTTGTTGATGTAATTTCTTGCTTCTAAAAGTGTCATAATATATTCCTTTTATTAGTTTATCGACATAATAAGGTCAACTTATTGATTAGGTTTATAATTAGAGGTAACAGAGCTTTAGCAACCTTTATACCTAATATAACAACTATTAGATTAATAAGTATTGCTATTAAAGTCATATTACCTCCAATTAATATAAAGTATTTAATTCATAATCCTTACAGAGCGGTCATAAGGTAGCCATTAAGACTACCTTACTTAAATCTGGAATAAAGGCACGTGTTGGATATGAAAGTCCTTGACGTGCCTTCTAAGGATTATTATGAATTGGATTAATACAACTGTTATTATATTAATTCAATCCACAATAAGAGATGTGAAGTCTCTTTATTATAGATTACTTACTTGTTGTTGTAATACCATTTTTTTAAGATGGTATGTAATTCAGGATTAATCTTTTTAATCCTTGACGCTTCCTTAAAGTATAGGCTCTTCCATTTGCCACCATACTCTTTGACTAACTCTAATTTCTCAACGATAGCTTTAAAGCTACCATATAGATTCAACTTATGTTGACGCTCTACTTGCGTCAATTCGTCTAATCCATGTCTATTATCAAAGGCTTTTTGTGATAAGCCTCTTTCTAGTCTTTGCTTTTCTCTAATCAAGCCGACTGGTAAGCCGACTTGTTGTTTATTTTTGAATATTGACATTTTTACCCCTCCATTATTAATGATAGGGTCATTAAATGCAACAAGTTCTCACTTGTGCATCTCATTAATGCACTATATATCTTAAACTTTTCAATGACTTCCATATTTTCAGGAAGCCCCTTTATTACATATCGACGTTGATTGTCTTTGTCGATTTCGTCATCATACAACCTTTCTCTTAACAACTCGTCATTGATAGTCAATGACTCAAAGTTACTAATGATGTTGAATACAACATCAAGTTCAGACATATCCTCTTGAGAGGATATTTCAACGATATTATTAATCATAGCTTCATTTTTAACTATGATTGTTAAGTCTGATGATACAGACTTTTCAACAAATTTAACTTTTTTAAACATAATTTATCCTTGCCAATGTTTAAGTCTTTGGCTTGACTTGTTAAATTAAATTTAAGTAGTCACTTATTGACTACTTAAGATTAACTTAAAAGTAAAGGCAAGCTACTCATAATAACTTGCCTTGTCTATGTTAGGTAAGGTTTAAATCTTACCTTTATTTTATGTTTAAAGTTTCATTTCATTAAACTAGTTCGCTAAACCAACTTAAGAACGATGTAAGCAACATCTTTAAGAAATTGCACTTTTATCACTTGCTTCTTAATACTTTACTCTCTTCTTACCTACCTTGTCAACTTTCAACTAACTTTAAACAACGTTTAAAACCTAAATTTACATTTTTCAGTAAACCAAATTTTAAGGCTCTTTAAAGCGTCAAGAGTCAACTAATTTTCAATCAATGTCAACTAGAGAATATAAGTATTAAGATGGTCAATATTTACTTGACAGCTGTCAAGCGTTTGTTACGGTTTCAAACCCGTTGACCAATCTCACTACTGGTACTTTTAAAGCAACCCTCGAGTCTTTCAACCTTGCGGTCTAAACTCTCAGATACAAACCTACACACCCATCCTACGTCCTACCTACCCTCTACCTTCGAAAACCCCTTTCAATAGCTAACTTTCACGTACCAGAGACCACCAAACGGAAGA